>Ga0256828_1001140_pt1 | contig 16904 bp, 17 predicted proteins | sample CV88metaG_FD_185993 | JGI IMG/M metagenome (GOLD analysis project Ga0256828, IMG submission 185993) | Hydrothermal vent microbial communities from East Pacific Rise, Pacific Ocean - CV88 | ecosystem: Environmental > Aquatic > Marine > Hydrothermal vents | place: Pacific Ocean: East Pacific Rise...
AGATACATACTGTTTCTATCTATAAAGATACAAAACACCACTACTTTACCGTCAATGCACATCTTCTTCATATTGATACAAAAAAACGTAGTGTTGTCATTTTCAATGATATTACGGAAGCTAAAGAGCTTAACGAACGTCTTGAACTTGCTATTAATGGTACAAATGACGGATTATGGGACTGGAATCTAATAGAGGGAACTATCTATTTTTCTCCTCGATGGAAATCGATGCTAGGATATAGAGATGATGAACTTCCAAATGAGTTCGAGACATGGGAGAGTCGTGTACATCCTGATGATTTAGAAGAAGCAAACAAGAAGATAGAGCTTTGTCATGCTAACCCAGGTATGGAATACTACCATATCCATAGACTTCGTCATAAAGATGGCTCTTGGGTTTGGATTCTAGATCGTGGACAGACTATCTTCGATAAAGAGGGTAAAGCAGTCCGCATGGTAGGATTTCATACAGATATTACTGTTCAAAAAGAACTTGAATCTAAACTTCTAGCATCACAACATCAATTTGAACAATTTATGAAATTTATCCCTGCACATATAGTGATAAAAGAAGATAGTAAAATTGTTTATGCAAATGATTCTGCCAAAGAGTTTTTTGATAACAAAGAGGTTTTAGGCAAAACTATCCAAGAACTCCTTCCTCAAAAATTAAATAAAGAGATAGAAAATTTTGAAAAAAATGTTTTTCTTCACGGTATGTACGAAGAGATTATGGAAACAGAAGATGCCAATCATCAAAGAAAAATCTATAGAACACTAGCCTTTGTTATCGATGATAAGCAGGTACAAAAGATGGGTGTTTTACTTATGGATATTACTCAAGAGTATCAAATAAATAAAGAGATAAACAGACTACTCTCTGCCTTTGAAAGAAGTAATATCTCTGTAGTTATTACAGATAAAAACGGTACTATTGAGTATGTTAATCCTAGTTGGTGTACTGCAACCGGTTATTCGTATGATGAACTTATAGGTTCAAATCCTAACATAGTCAAATCTGGTTACATTACTGAAGAGACCTATAAAGAGATGTGGAAACAATTACTCGCTGGTAAAGTATGGAACAGTGAAATCAAAAACAAGGCAAAAGATGGTTCTTACTTTTGGGAAGATTCAACCATCATCCCATCTTTTGATAAAAATGGGCTTGTTGATGGTTTTATCTCCTTTAAACTCCCTATAAACGAAAAAATAAAACTCCAACAAGATCTTCAAGATAAAGAGGAGATTATGATTGCACAATCTCGCCATGCAGCTATGGGGGAGATGATAAGTATGATTGCACATCAATGGAGACAACCTATCAGTGTTATTGCGATGGATGCAAATAATGTTCTAGTAGATATCGAACTCGATGCCATCAATACTGATTCATTAAAGAATGATGTTTCAGATATCTTGGAACAAACAAAAAACCTTTCTCAAACTATAGATGACTTTAGAAATTTCTTCAGACCAAACAAAATAAAAGATGAAGTATTAGTTCCAGATATCTATATGGAATCCTTTAAAGTGATCGATAAAAGTCTTTCAAACAATGGTATAATAACTGAACATCATTTTAACTCTCAAAGTAAAATAAAAATATTTTCTAGAGAGTTGTTGCAAGTCTTTATAAATATCTTGAAAAATGCGAAAGAAGCACTTCAAGAAAGCAATGCTCAAGAGAAAAAGATTATAACACAGATAGAAGAGACACAAAAGAGTATCTCCATTAGTATCTGTGATAATGCTGGAGGCATTTCTGAAGATATCTTAAAGAAAATTTTTGACCCTTACTTTAGTACAAAAAGTGAAAAAAACGGTACAGGATTAGGCCTCTATATGAGTAAAATAATTATAGAAAAACATCTTTTTGGTAAAATAAGTGTACAAAATACACAAGATGGCTGTTGTTTTATTATAGAACTACCAAAAGAGGAGGCACAATGAGCATTGAGATTAAAGAACTAAAAAAACTCTCTCAAGACTTTAGTGTCCTCTATGTTGAAGATGATGCAGATATTCGAAAATCTATGCATACCTACCTTCAAAAGTTTTTCTTAAAAGTACTTAGTGCAAAAGATGGTGTTGAAGGTTTAACATCCTATCAAAATGAAAAATTTGATATCATCATTACAGATCTCTCTATGCCTAACCTTAATGGTTTAGAGATGCTCAAAAAGATTAAAGAGATAGATGAAAATCAAGCTATTTTAATTACCTCAGCACATAGTGAATCTGAATATATGATAGAAGCTATTAAAATTGGTATAGATGGCTATGTGATCAAGCCCTTTGATTTTGAACAACTCAATAAAGAACTCTATAAAATAGTTGAGAAACTTCATAAATATGCACAAAACAAACTTTATAAAGAAAATCTTGAAGAGATGGTGAAACAAAAGACAAAAGCCCTCCAAGAACTCCTTCAGTATGAAACACAAAACTATGAGAAGACCATATACTCTATGGTCGAGATGATTGAAGATCGAGATACTTATACAGCAGGACATGCAAAACGTGTAGCACAGTACTCAAAACTTATAGCACAAGAGATGGGCTACTCGCAAGAAGATTGTACTAAAATTTATCAAGCAGGTATCTTACATGATATTGGCAAGATTGCTACACCAGATTCTGTCTTACTCAATCCAAAAAAGCTTAACGATATAGAGTATAAACTTATTCAAGAGCATGTAGAGGTTGGGTATAAACTTCTCAACCACATCCCTATGTTTCAACCCTTAGCAAATATAGTACGTTCACACCATGAACGCTATGATGGAACAGGTTACCCACAAGGTCTTCGTGGTGATGAGATAGATCCACTTGCAAGAATTATGATGGTAGCAGATGCCTTTGATGCCATGACAACAAACAGAATATATAAGGCACGCAAAAGTTTAAAAAAATCTCTAGAAGAGATTCAGCAACTTCAAGGGATTCAATTTCATCCTGAAGTTGTTGCACCAGCGATTAGAGCTTTAAAAAGTATACATATAGACAAGCAGATAAGTCAACTTCCTAAGAGTTTATTGGAACAAGAGCGTTTTGCCTATTTTTATAAAGATACTCTTAGCGATGCTTATAACCAAAATTATTTAGATGTCGTTCTTATGAAAAATACTCATGAACATGAATTTAAATTCCTCTATATTTTTTACCTGAAAAACTTTTCCCAATTTAATAAAGAGAAAAGTTGGAAAGAAGGTGATATTCTACTCAAAAAATTTGCTGCACTTCTAAATGAATATGTCCAAGACTCATTTGTATTTCGTGTTTTTGGTGATGACTTTGTCGTACTAAGCAGAGTAGATTATGACACACAACTCCTAGAAGATGCCATAGAAGAACTTCTTTCTTCGACATCTATTAGTTACATATTAAAAACTTACGACTTACATAAAAAGCCAATTACAAGTCTTTTAGATATAAATAAAAGTTAATTAGCTTTCCTTTTTTATTTCATTATTATCAAATTTTTATGATAAAATACCAGACTTATATCTAAAAAGGACCATCTAATGTTTCAAAACATGAGTATCAAAAAGAAGATGAACTATCTTATTATAATGGCAACACTTTCCACATTTGCTGCAACAATTTTTGTGTTTATCTCTATGTCAAACATAGAATCAAAATATGAATATTTACATAAAAACTCTATGATCGCAGGTCTTAAAACACTAGAGATTGAGAAAAACCTTAACTATGTTAGCCGTACAACAAGAGATATTATGCTTGGGGGAGACTATACAAAAGATATGCAAAAACTCAATAAGGCTGTTAAAGAAATTGATAAATACTTTAATGCACTTGAGATACTTATGGAAAATGATAGCTCTTTAGATATTCTCAAAGAAGCAAAACAATCAACAATGCTCTTTTTAAATGACTCAGTAAAAATGATGCAAGAGTTAACACCTCAAGAGATAAAAAATGATACTGCACAAATTTATGCAAAATACAAACAAAACCTTACACCTGCTGCAAATGCTTCTAGAAGCTCTTTTAAGAAACTTGTTGCATTAAAAAAAGCAGAGCTTACAGAGAACTCACAGGCACTAGGCGATAAGATATCATTTTACAAGTACCTTGTGCTTATTGCTGGTATTTTTGTAGGAACTGTTGTTCTTATTATCGCTTCAATGATAAGAATCTCTATAATAAAAGGGATTGAAAATTTTACAGACCTCATTAGCTTCTCTGCAAAAGGTGATTTTTCTCACGAGTGCCATAACTGTAATTCTCAAACAGAACTTGGTATTATGGGAGTTGAGTTAGCAAAACTTCTCAAACAGGTTAAAATGCTTATCAGCGAAATTAATAGAACCATAACAGATGCCTCACAAGGGATCTTTGAACATCAGATCACCCATACAGGAATGGATGGAGAGTTTGTAAACGCCATTGAAAATGTTTCTAAAAGCATCAGTTTTATGAAAGAGCAAAATATTAAAGTAAAGCATGATGCTTTTAACTCTAAGATAAGTGTAAAAAGTGTGAATGTATCTGAATCTCTCTCATTAATTCAAGAAGATCTTCAAATCAATATTGAAAATCTTAAAAACATCACATCAGCTACAAAAAGTGCAGCAGAACTTGCAAATAATTCAAGAGAAAATATTAATGAAGTGGTAGGAGGACTTGATGAACTTAGCCAACAAGTGACACACAATAACTCAAGTATCTCAGAACTGGCATCACAAACAAATAATATCACCTCTGTTATAGAGCTTATTACCGATATTGCAGATCAAACAAACCTTCTTGCACTTAATGCAGCTATAGAAGCTGCACGTGCAGGTGAACATGGACGTGGATTTGCTGTTGTTGCTGATGAAGTACGTAAACTTGCAGAACGTACACATAAGGCAACTGGTGAGATCTCCATCTCCATCAAATCATTACAACAAGAGATGAGTGACATACAAGCTAGTTCTCAAAGTATGCAAGAGACTGTTGAGACATCAACACAAAAGATCTCCAATTTTGAAGAAACCCTTGTAGATCTTAGTACAAGTTCAAATCAAATCGTAAACTACTCTTACCAAATGGAAAATAATGTCTTTGTTGTTCTTGCAAAAATAGATCATATTTTATTTAAATCTCGTGCTTACAACTCTATACTTACACTCAAGCAAACACTTAAAAAATCAAACCCACATCAATGTCGCCTAGGTCTTTGGTATGATGGTGAGGGGAAAAAACGTTTTGAGAACACACACTCTTATGCGAAAATCGCACCACCACATACAATTGTGCATGCTAATGCTAACGAAAATCTTTCCTACCTCAATGAAGATGCTTACAATACTGTTTTAAGTAATACAGAAACGATCTTAGCAAATTTTGAAGAGATGGAAAATGCATCAGAAGAGCTCTTTACACATATGGATACTATGCTTATGGAGTCTAAAGATATCTAATCTTTAGGTTCTTAATTGTCCCACTCATCATATTTTGAATTGGTATGTTTATCTTTTTTATAACGGCGAGCATTTTTACTCTTATCTAGCTGATTAGAACTGTATAAGAGCTCCTCTTTAATACTTTCTATATCTTCTTCTGAATCTTTGTAAGATATCATCTTTTTAACAAGTTTTTGAAGGTCTTGTAGCTCCCCTTTATATAAAGCTATCTCATCAACACGATTTAAAAGTTTGAGTGCATTATCTATCTTTTTTTGAAAACCTTTTTGAGTTAACTCGGGTGTATTTAAAAAATAAGAAACTATACTTTTGTGAAAACGCTCAAGTGCTCGTATGTAACGAAGTCTTGATGCATTTTCTATCGCTTTTTTTGATGCTGCCATTGGAACCCTATTATTTATTTAATTGTATAATTATACACACAAAAATGGAGAATACTTTGAAAAATATCTTTTTTACACTTTTATTACTATCTTCTGCTTTATTTGCAGACCTGAAAAATGAATTTATCACACAAGAACTACTCAATTCTAAAACACCCATTGTAGATATTAGAACACCAGGTGAGTGGAGAGAAACGGGACTTTTAAAGAATGCTATTCCTATTATGTTTTTCAATGAACGCGGTGGCTATGATCTTAATGGCTGGCTCAAAGAACTTAATGCCAAAGTAGATACATCAAAACCTTTTGCTCTCATCTGTCATACTGGAAATCGTACATCTATGCTTGCACCATACCTTGCTAAAGAGCTAGGGTATAAAGTTATTAACCTTAAAGGTGGTATGGACTATGCAACTCGTGGTCTGAAGATGAAAACATACCGATATATGAAATAATGCCTCCCTTTCTCAGATTTCTCTTTTTTCTTACAGTTCGCATTGTCATAACATTTGCAGTGCTGAGCTTTATCATCTTCTTACTATGGGGTGCTCTCTATCTTTTACTCATGTAAAATCTATCTTATTGCCTTTATTCATGTTACAATATAAAAAATTTGCTCTCAACTAAAGGCTCTATCATGAAGTACTCACTCCCTTTTCGTTTGTGGCATTGGCTCAATGCACTTGTTGTACTAGGACTTTTAGGAACCATTTTATTAAGAAAAACCTTTTTAAGTTGGAAAACAAACTCTGAGATTATTATCAACCAACTTGCTCAAATCAATATTGCCATTACTGAAGTGCAAGCAAAGGTGATTGCCAAAGCAATCCGTGCTGGAATGTGGGAATGGCATATTATCTTAGGCTATGCTTTAGCATTTTTAATTCTATACAGAGTTATATTATTTTTTAAAGACACCTCTATAAAAACAAATTTTCAAACACTTTCTTTACATAAAAAAGCAGTACACTCGCTATACTATCTTTTTTACTTTGTTCTCCTTTTTATGAGTGTAAGTGGTTTTGCTATCCATTTTTACCAAGAGTTAGGTTTTACTAAAGATTTTACCCATGATATCAAAGAGATTCATGAACTTGTATTTAACTTTATATGGTTTTTTGCAGCAGTCCATATAGCAGGTGTAGTGATAGCAGACAATACAGAAGAAAAAGGACTTATATCTACCATGATTAATGGAAAAGAGTAAGTCGGATATAATGCTTACGTTCTAAGACCATACACATCAAAGCGTCTGAGAACCTCTGTGGCATAAGGTAGCATCGTCTTTGATTCTGCCATAGTGTCTTTGTATCTTATGATATTTGTATCACTTTGTACTATAGCCTTTGCCCATAGATACTCCTCTTCATCCACTTTATAGAGTTCATTTGTAAGTGTTATTTGATTAGGGTGTATCAATGTTTTAGAAAAGAGTCCCTCTCTAAGATCGCGTTTGACATCCTTTATAAAACCGTCTGTATTTTTAAAGTATGGGTAAACACCACCACTCACAGCAAAACCACTACTTTTAAAAAGTGATAAAAGTTCACCTAACACATTCGTAGTAACACTATAATCAAAAATACTCAGATCACTACTACGTTTCATTCCCAACTGCTTTAGCATATCTTCTAAACCAAATCTTACTAATAAAATTTTATTTTTATACTTTAAAAGTATGTCTCTGAGTGTTTTCAATTTGTCTCTTTCAAAAAGTTCTGAACCCTCAATACTCGGCATAATATAAAACTCTTTTTTTTCTAAGAGATGAAGATAGTTCGCACTATTTTGTAAAGAAAATTTTGGCAGTATGAATCCATCTACTTTTTCTATCCCTTTCATACTGAGGAACTCTTCTAAACACTCAGCATCTTTAGGGCGTAAGAAAAGATACAATTCTTTTTTTTCATACTGAAGCAAAAGCTTTTGAATCTGCTCTTTTGCCTTTGCTAAATCTTTCTCATCGATCCCATCTTCTGTGTCAATAAGAATACTTTTAAGAGCTTTATATTTCCCCTCACACACTATCTCAAAAAGAGCTTTATGTGTTGCAGGAACGAATAGTGTTGCCCCTAAATCTATATAATCCATACCTTATTACTCCAAGAAGTGATTGTTTGTTTTATTATATCAAAAAAGCATATTATCCAAGAATTATGATACAATCTTATATATACATTTTATAGGTGGTACTATTATGTTGGGATGTGAATGGTTACAATACTATCTTTTTACCTTAATTGCATTGTTTTTGGTAAGTATCTTTTTCAACTTGAAACAACGCCAAATTATTAGATCTACTCAGCTACACGACTCTGCACTTATTAAAAAAGCCTATTTTCATCCTATTACCGAACTGCCAAACAAACAAAATATTGAAATTATGATGGATGAACAAATTCATAGAGCACATAGACATAAAAAGAAATTTGTTGTTGGTGTTATTAAAATTTTAAATTACCACGATGTTCTTTTACGTTCTCATGCTATTGGTGAAGAGTTTATTATTGAAGCGGCAACACGAATTTCAGAATCGCTTAGAGATGAAGATATTGTAGCACATACAACAGAAAATGGTTTTGTTATTTTATATAATGAATATTTAGAAGAAGATAACTCGAAAATCATCTTTGATAGAATCTCCAATGCTTTTCAAGAGAGTTTTGAGCTTAATGCAAAAACAATCCTCCACTTTAAAATCTCCATAGGAAAAGCAGTTTATCCAACTACTGCAACTACTAGTGAAACACTTATAAATGCAGCTACAAGAGAAGCTCTAAAAACCTAAAATATACTTTTGTTTAATCTATTTTTGTGTATGATTTCACCATAAAAAATATAAGGACATCATGTGAGCATCTACAGAGAGTACGATATACGAGGTATTTACGAAAAAGAATTAAATGAGCAGAGTGTCACTCGCATAGGATATGCACTTGCATCTAAGATAGATGGCAAATATGTAGCTGTTGGATATGATGCACGTTCACACTCCCCTATTTTGTTTGAATACCTTGTAGCTGGACTGAATGCTGGTGGAAAAAAAGTACTAGGTATGGGACTTGTGCCAACACCTGTCAACTACTTTACAAACTACCAAGATTGGGATGGAATTACACCTTCTGCTTCTGTAATGATTACAGGAAGCCACAACCCTAGTGAATATAATGGTTTTAAAATCACAGTAGATAAAGCACCATTTTTCTCTGAAGACATCTATGCACTCGGTCGTGAATGTGAAGCGATGGAGGGGATTCCCAAGGCTGAGAAACGCGATGTTACAGAGATAGATGCTGTTACTCGCTATGTAAACTTTTTAGTGGGTGAATTCCAACACCTCAAAGCTATGGATACTCGCATCGTTTATGACTGTGGAAATGGTGTTGCTGGGGTTGTTACTGAAGATATTTTTGCAGCCTTAGAGTTAAAAACGAAAGGGCTTTATGTTGACCCAGATGGAACTTTCCCTAACCACCATCCAGACCCCTCAGAGGAGCATAACTTAGAAGATATTAAAAAACTCCTTGCAACTGATGGTGACATCGCATTTGCTTACGATGGAGATGCAGATAGAATCGCTGTACTTACTCATAAAAACAACATCAAGGGCGATATGATGGCACTTCTTTACTCTATGAAGATGGATAAGCCAACGGTCATTGGTGAAGTGAAATGTTCTCAAGTGATGTACGATGAGTTAACTAAACGTGGTGCCACTGCTATCATGTACAAAACAGGACACTCAAACCTCAAAGTAAAAATGAAAGAAACAAATGCAGACCTTGCTTGTGAAGTAAGTGGTCATGTTTTCTTTAAAAACCGTTACTTTGGCTACGATGATGCTATCTATGCGACACTTCGTATGCTTGAGCTTATCCACGATGGGATCGATCTTGATGCAGAGCTTGCAAAACTTCCAAAAGTTTTCTCAACAGAAGAGATCAAAGTAAAAACAACAGAAGCAGAAAAATTCAAAATTATCGATAGAGTTAAAGAGATGCTTCAAAATCCACCTGCAGATTTTCCAACTATCAAAGATATTATCGATGTTGATGGCGTTCGTATCAATTTTGAAAATGGTTGGGGACTTGTTCGTGCAAGTAACACGACACCAGTACTTGTAACACGCTTTGAATCTACTATAGAGAGTGAAGCAAAAGTGTATGAAGAAGCTATAAATAAACTTATACTTGAGGCAAAAGAGTCTCTCTAATTTCATAAGTTCACTCTATGATAAACATCACTTAATTCTATTTTGATATCATTTCAAAAAAATTAAGGATGTTTCTTCTATGCTCTTCTACCCTACTCTGTTTTTACTCTTCTTATATTTTAAAATTGCTCGTATCCACAAAAAAGAGGAAAAAAGTACTCTAGTGATGAATCTACAACATATGCTTGTTCTTCTAAGTGCACTCAGCCTCTTTGGCTATGGCTTTACTCATCAAAGCTGGTACCTTGTTATACTTATCTCTTTTGTCTTTTTTATCATCGCTGCACTTCTTGTAACAGCGGTACAACTTGGTGTCTTTATAGATGGAAAACCACAGTTTGGAATCTCCAAAGTTTACAAATTTTTACCCGCTTTAACTTTAAGTATTATGGCATTATCTGCTATACTATGGTTATAGAAACTATTAAGGAATTTTAATGCAAACTCATACTCTTTTAATGCCCCTAGATATGCACCTGCACCTTCGTGATGCTGTGATGCTTGAAAATGTAGCACCCCTTTCTGCTTACACATTTAGTGGTGCTATCATCATGCCAAACCTTGTACCACCGGTAGATACAAAAGAAGCTGTTATTGCTTATAAAGAGCGTATTATGACAGCTGTACCAAACGACTTTTTTGAACCATATATGACACTTTTTTATAAAAACTACGACAAGAAGTTTTTACTTGATGTTGAGGAAGAAATTACTGCCATAAAACTTTATCCTGCAGGGATTACAACAAACTCAGAGGGTGGTGTAAGTTCTTTTGATATTGAAGAGATGAGACCAACATTAGAAACTATGGCAGAGCTTGGTATTCCACTTTGTGTGCATGGTGAGACTGATGGCTTTGTGATGGACCGTGAAGCTGAGTTTATGTCCATCTATGAACTTTTAGCACAAAATTTTCCAACTCTTAAAATCATCATGGAGCATATCACAACCAAAGCTGCTGTAGATATGTTAGATAAGTATGAAAACCTTTATGCAACAATCACAGTCCACCATCTTCTCTTAACCCTAGATGATGTTGTAGGGGGAATGATGCAACCACATCTTTTTTGTAAACCTATTGCAAAACGTCCAGAAGATTTAGATGCACTTCTTTCTATTGCTCTTGAAGCACATCCAAAAGTGATGTTTGGAAGTGATTCAGCACCTCATCCTCAACATGCAAAAGAATCTTGTGGTTGTGCTGCTGGCGTATTTACAGCACCAATCGCTCTACAACTCTTATGTGAAATATTCGACCAATTTGGAAAATTAGATAACCTGCAAGACTTCGTGAGTGACAATGCACAACGTATCTACGGTATCTGTCCCGAGTTTAAAGAGGTTACACTTGAAAAAAGAACTTTTGTAGTGCCTGAAAATTATGGTGGGGTGGTGCCAATGTTTGCTGGGGAAGCTATAGGATGGGCTATAGAGAGTGTCGATTAAAATCCTTCTCCTTGAAGATGATATGCTCTTTGCAGAGAGCATCATCGACCTCTTAGAAGATGAAGAGTATGAAATAACTCATGTCCCAAATGGACAAAGTGCTCTTGATACTTCTTATGAGAACAGATACGATCTTTACCTCTTAGATATTAATGTTCCACTTATCAATGGGATTGAATTACTTCAATCTCTTCGTGATGCTGATGACACTACTCCTGCAATTTTTCTTACATCACATAAAGATGAAGACTCCTTAAAACAAGGCTTTTTAAGTGGTGCAGATGATTACATAACAAAACCTTTTAACAATGTTGAACTTTTACTACGCATACAAGCACTACTCAAACGCAGTAAAAAATTAGAAAAAAAATGTGTTAGTAATTTTTGTTACGACACAAGTAAAAAACTTATCTATTATAAAGAGGTTCAACTTGAACTCTCAAAACGTGAATATGACCTTCTTTTACTTTTTTTACAACACATCGATGCACCTGTTCCAAAAGAGATGATATTTGATCATCTTTGGGGTGCAAACAGTGGTGGAAGTGATGGTGCTCTTCGTGTTTATATTAACCGTTTAAAGCATCTATTGCCTGATGAAGAGATACAAAATATACGAGGTATAGGGTACAAACTTGTTTCGTAATCTTCGTGTTAATATCTTCATCTACTACTTTATAACTGTTATCACATTTTTAGTAATTCTTTATGCCCTTATAGATATTTTAAATATAGATAATATCTATCTTATCTCTCTTATTATGCTTTGTTTTGTCATTCTTTCTGGCATTTTTATCTCTAAACTTGCAGTTGATCCTTTAGCGGAGTATGTTAAAAACTTGCAAAACCTTTCCAAAGAAACACTCCATGAGCTTAATCTTCCTATAAGTACTATTATCACAAATACCCAAATGCTAGAAAAAAATCTTGATGATGAAAAATCAAAAAAAAGACTTTTACGGATCCAAAATGCCTGTGATATGCTTAATCAAAGATACAATGAACTAGAGTACATGATAAAGATGCAAAGTAAACAGAATCTTGAAGAGGAGTTTTCTGTAGATGAGCTTGTACAACAAAGAATCTCTTTTTTATCAAAGGTCTATCCCCATATACACTTCAATCTAACACTAGATACACTCAGTATAAAAAGTGATAAAACAGGTCTCTCTAAAGTGATTGACAATCTTATCGATAATGGGGTAAAATACTCCAAAAATTCTACTACTATAGATATAAGAATAAAAGAGCATACTTTAGAGATTCAAGATTATGGAATCGGTATGGATGAAGTGGAACTTATTCGTATATTTGACAACTATTATCAGGCCAATAAAGAGATTCAAGGCTTCGGCATTGGACTTAGTATGGTCAAAAGGTTTTGTGACACTAACCACATTCTACTTAACTTTGACTCTAAACCAGAGCATGGAACATTAGTAAGACTAAAATTTAATACAAACCAAGGAACTATTTAATGCAATCTAGTAATTTTTTAGCATATGCTGAACAAACTCTTGACTATGGAGTGATGGGGATCTTAATCCTGATGAGTATCGTAACCTTATGGCTTTTTATAGAACGCATGATGTTTTACAAAAGTGTTCGTGTGAGTGATTATGAACATAGAGATGAACTAGACTTAGACCTTACAGATAACATTGGAGTCCTAAGTGCTATTGGAACAAATGCTCCTTATGTTGGCCTGCTTGGAACTGTTGTAGGGATTATGATTACATTCTATACACTAGGAGATGTTGGGGCAGTTGATGCTAAAAAGATCATGATAGGTCTAGCACTTGCTCTTAAAGCAACGGCGATGGGACTTGTAGTTGCAATGCCAGCAATCGTAGCTTATACTATTACTCTTCGTAAAGTAGAACGTATACTTACAAAGTTTGATGTAGAAGCTGAGAAACAAGAGAAGCTCAATTAAGATGGCAAAGTGTAAAAAATCTCATAAAAGATTTGACCAGATAAATGTTATCCCGTTTATCGACATTATGCTTGTTTTACTTGTAATGGTTCTTACAACTGCTACATTTATAAAACAGGGTGTTATTCCTGTAGACTTACCTGATGCAAAAGCTTCTAGCAAAGAAGATGTAAAAAAAGAAGTGACTGTCTATGTCAATGCTAAAGGGGAGATGTTTTTAGATAAAGAAAAAGTAGATTTAAAAACACTTGAGCAAAAACTCTCACAAATTTCTACAAAGCAAACAGTCGTACTCAGAAGTGACAAAGAATCACGTTTTCAAGACTTTGTATCTGTTATGGATATCTTAAAACGTCTCCACCATGAACAGCTTTACATAGTTACAAAAGAGTAACTTAGTAAGCTTTGTCCAAAAGTTTAAATCTTGATGTAGTGTTATTCTCTTGAGCCACATTTTGTGACACTTGAGTCTTCACATCAGCAGTTTTAAATACCTTTGTATCTACCTCTTGCTCTTCATTAAAAAGTGTCGTTGCTATAAAAAACAAAATCATTATAACTACAACACCCCCATAGAGTGCAAGGTAGTTTTTTATCTGTCCTGACTCAAAAGGATTTTCCATATCTACCTACAGTTTTTTTGTGTTTTAATTGTAAACTTGACCTCTATATCTTGCCATGTTTTTCCCTGGTGTAGATCATAACAAGCCTTATTGATTCCAGCTAAGGCAGGTAACATTCCAAAATCTGCAAGATCTATATAGCCATCAGCTTCAATCTCATCATCATCTACTTCAATCTTCATCGGCACTGTTTTTATTATATTATTCATTGTTACAGACACATTTGCTACATCTTTTTTAATTGATATTATTTTAGCTTTTATCTCTTTGATATTTTGAGTGCCAAAGAAAAACTTTACAAGCTTATCATCACGAGCAGCATTTTTTGAGTAAATTCTCTCCACATCGATAATCACACTTGCACCATTAAGAATTTCTTCTTGAGTAGAAGCTACTCTAGCTTGTAAAACAACATTATTAAAAGTCCCCTTAACACCAAGTTTCAATGGTGTTTTATATGCTTCCCAGTTTACATCTATACTTTTTGCTTCATACTTACACTCAGCAGAAAAAAGAACTGATGCACTAAGTAATGATAATAATATTTTATTCATGATAAAATCTCCCTATATAATAGATTGATTTTATCATATATTTTTGATATTTAGGTTAGTTTCTTGAAAAGTTTAAGAAGTTTAAGAGTTCTTTGAAGAATTATATTATATCTGTCAGTCAGTACTTCGTACATCGACCTTTGGTGCGACACCTAAAAGCAACTTGAAAGCATTATTAGCTCTTCGCAAGTTGGTTCTCACTTCGTTCAAACATCAACTCTTGATTCGAAAGCGACAAACGACACACAGGTGTCATTCATGGTCTCCGTCGGTCGGTACTTCGTACATCGACCTTTGGTGTGCAAGCTAAAAATGACACGCAGGTGTCATTTTCTTAACGCTTGCTTACATCATACCCGGCATTCCCATTTGTGGAGGCATGCCAGCACCAGCATCTACACCAGCTGGCGTTTCTTCTGGGATTTCATAGATAGCTGCTTCAGTTGTAAGAAGCATAGAAGAAACAGATGTCGCGTTTGTAAGCGCTACACGAGCCACTTTAAGTGGATCGATGATACCTGCTTCAAACATATCTACATACTCACCATTTGCAGCATTAAAACCTTGTGTGTCACTATCTGCAGTCTCTACTGTATTTACTACAACACCAGTATCAAACCCTGCATTTTGAGCAATCTGTTTCATTGGAGCTTTTACAGCACGTAAAATGATCTCAGCACCAATTTTTTGGTCACCCTCTAAGTCTAAGTTTACTTTTGAAGCTGCACGAACAAGTGCTGCACCACCACCGATGATGATTCCCTCTTCAACTGCTGCTTTTGTAGCGCTAAGAGCATCATCTACACGGTCTTTTTTCTCTTTCATCTCAGTTTCAGTTGCAGCACCAACTTTAATAACTGCAACACCACCAGAGAGTTTTGCAAGACGCTCTTGAAGTTTTTCTTTGTCATACTCACTCGTTGTAGCATCTATTTGTACCTTAATCTCTGCTATACGAGCTTTTACAGCCTCATCGCTACCTGCACCATCAACGATGACAGTATTGTCTTTGTCGATCACTACACGAGCTGCTTGACCAAGCATAGAGATATCAGCACCCTCTAAAGTATGTCCTGTCTCTTCACTTATCACAGTTCCAGCAGTTAGAACAGCAATGTCAGCAAGCATAGCCTTACGTCTGTCACCAAAACCTGGAGCTTTTACAGCAGAGATGTTTAAAACGCCACGAAGTTTATTTACAACTAAAGTTGAAAGTGCTTCACCCTCTACATCCTCAGCGATGATAAGAAGTGGACGATTAGTTTTTTGTACTTGCTCAAGCACTGGTAAAAGGTCTTTGAGTGAAGAAATTTTGCTATCTGCAAGTAAAATCCAAGGATTTTCAATCTCAGCAATCATCTTCTCTGCATTTGTGATAAAGTAAGGGCTTAAGTAACCACGGTCAAACTGCATACCCTCAACAACATCAAGCTCATCACTAATACCTTTAGCCTCTTCAACAGTAATAACACCATCTTGACCAACCTTGTCCATAGCCTCAGCAATCATATCACCAATAGCACTATCAGAGTTTGCAGAGATAGTCGCAACTTGAGCGATATCTTGTTTTCCATTGATTGTTTTAGAAGCATCTTTTAAGTTTTCTAAAATAACAGCACAAGCTTTGTCCATACCGCGTTTTACCTCTACAGGATTTGCACCAGCAGTAATATTACGAAGACCTTCAGAGAAGATAGCGTTTGCTAAAACTGTCGCAGTAGTAGTACCATCACCAGCCTCATCAGCAGTGTTTGATGCCACCTCTTTTACAAGTTGTGCACCCATATCTTCTAGTTTATCTTTAAGTTCAATTTCACGAGCAACAGAAACACCATCTTTAGTAAGAACCGGTGCACCATAACTTTTCATGATAAGAACATTACGACCACGTGGTCCCATTGTCACTTTTACTGCATCTGTTAATTTTTCAACACCACGAGCTAAAGCATTTCTTGCTGTATCTGAAAATATAATCTCTTTTGCCATTTTTAAATTCCTTACTTTTATTTCTAATTTTATATATATTTACACCTTAAAGGCGACGAAAGATCTATTAACCTACGATTCCAAAAATATCTTCAACATCTAATACGATGAACTTTTCACCAGCAAATGAAACTTCATTGCCAGAATATTTGCCAAATAACACAATATTACCATTTTCTAAAACTGAAACTTCACTGCTAACAGCAACAACTTCACCTTGAGATGGTTTTTCTTTCGCATTATCGGGGATAATGATACCCGTACTTGTAGTAGTAGCCTCTTCAACACGTTTGACTAATACTCTGTTTCCTAATGGTTTAAAATTCA
>Ga0256828_1001142_pt1 | contig 16871 bp, 13 predicted proteins | sample CV88metaG_FD_185993 | JGI IMG/M metagenome (GOLD analysis project Ga0256828, IMG submission 185993) | Hydrothermal vent microbial communities from East Pacific Rise, Pacific Ocean - CV88 | ecosystem: Environmental > Aquatic > Marine > Hydrothermal vents | place: Pacific Ocean: East Pacific Rise...
CCATATACCGAGCTTATAGAGGGTTTTGAGATAGTTGAAGATGGTGATACATTTAAAGAAAATGCACTCATAAAAGCCAGAGCCGTATTTGAAGCACTCGGTGATGATGATGCCGTGGTAATAGCAGATGACAGTGGTATAAGTGTAGATATACTTGATGGTAAACCGGGGATATACAGTGCAAGATATGCACACAAAGATGCAAACGATAAAGAAAATCTAAATAAACTCATGCAAGATATAAAAGCAAAAGGGGTAAAGAGTTCACCTGCTCATTATACAGCAGCCATAGCAATACTCACAAAAGATGGTGAATACTGTGTCCACGGCTGGATGTATGGTGTTGCTCAGAGTGAAGCATCCGGAGATGGAGGTTTTGGATACGATCCTATGTTTGTTCCATCAGGTTATGACAAAACTCTGGGTGAATTAGATAATGAGATCAAAAAAAAGTTATCTCACCGTTCAAAAGCACTGCAACTGGCAAAAATCATTTTAAAGACCATTTAGGTCAAAACAGTTTCTGACTTAGATGATAAAACGACTTCTCCAAATTCTCTAACAAATTATGTAGGTGGGCGTTATATCTGCTAATAGTTCGCATGATATCTCCTTTAACATATTTAAATTATCACATTGCTTTTGTGACAATATTAAATAAGCAAAAATTATTCCATTTTGCTGTTTTGGAGTATCTCAATCGTTTTTTGTGCAGCTTCTTGTTGTGCTATTTTTTTACTTTTGCCTGTTGCACTCGCATACTCTTTGTCCTGTATAAAGACAGCTATCTCAAACTCTTTTAGATGGTCTGGTCCTCTACTTGCAATCACTTTGTACTGAGGTGTTACACCATATCTTGCTTGGGTTAGTTCCTGAAGAGTTGTTTTGTAGTCTCTAAATAGTGAATTAAGCGATATATCTTTGTAGTTTTTTTCTATAAGTTTTATAGCTATCTTTTCTACTGTTTTTAACCCTGCTTCAAGATATATAGCACCCATCAAGGCTTCAAAAGCATTAGAAAGCAAAGATGACTTGCCTCTGCCACCGTTGTTTTCTTCCGCATTTGAAAGCCTTATAAACTCCCCAAGGTTTATATATCTGGCGAGTTTGTCAAATCCTGTTTCATTTACAAGAGATGCCCTTATTTTAGAGAGTTTCCCCTCATCAAATTTGGTAAATTTTTTATAAAGATACTCTCCGACAACAAGATCCAATACAGCATCTCCCAAAAACTCCAATCGCTCATTATCGTAGGGCTGTTTGTCACTTTTATGTGTCAGCGCTTCGATAAGGAGCTTTTTGTTTTTAAACTCATATCCAAGTTCTTTTTCCAAAACCTCTATTTTTTTTACCATTATTTCTCCATTTGTAGTAGTTGTTTCTCTTTTAGGGCTTCATTTTTTGCAAGTTGGTCACACCTCTCATTTTCTACATGACCGTTATGCCCCTTTACCCATGTTGCTTTTATTTTGTGTGGTTTGCTTATATCAATGTATTCTTTCCACAAATCTATGTTTTTTACCTTTTTAAAATCCCTCTTTATCCATCCGCTCAGCCATTCGTTTATCCCTTTTACAACATATGAAGAATCAGAGATTATCTCCACTTCACAAGGTTCTTTTAGAGATTTTATGCCATCTATTACACCTTTTAGCTCCATCCTGTTATTTGTTGTATGTTTTTCTGAATATGTCAGTATTTTCTCTTTGTCTTTGTATTTTAGTATTGTGCCATATCCTCCCGGACCGGGGTTTCCCAATGCACTTCCATCACTGAAAAGAGTTATTTTCTTCATCAAAATTCCTATAATAATCTTTGCACAGACTCATATCTATCTGTGAGCTGTCTATCGAGTGGCAGTGGCTGCATCTGTGAAATGCAAAAGGGTATATCTGCTTACATTTTTGACATATATATTCAAAACTCAAAGTTGCATCTGCTTTACCTTTTAGATTTATAAGTATATCAAACTCAAACACAAGGCTTTTGTTTGCCAGATCAACATCACCTCTTGCAGTATAAAGCTCCCTTAGATAGCCGTTTTTCTCTATCACATCAAAGTTGAGATCCTCTTTTTTGACATGCCAGAGTATATCTGTCAGCTCCTCACTTTTTGATGTATCGAGATTTTCCCATGCCAGTTTTGGATCTATACGAAAAATGTACTCAAATATCATATATGTAAGCTGGTGGTCTTTGTTGTATATATCTAGCAAAAGTCTGCTTTTTTCATCTGTGTCTATTTTTTGGTTATTCAATATAGAGAGTGTTTTTAGGTAGATTTTTTGAGCAGTTATATCTTTGTCAAGTTCTCCTAGAGAATCAAGCACCTCAAGAGCCATATCGTACTCTCTCATATATTCATATGTCAAAAGCAGGTATTCGAGTGCCTGAGGTGTTCTTGGATTGTTTTTTAGTATTTGCAAAAATATCTGCTTTGCCCTTTGCAAAAATCCCGCCTTGAAATATGTACGACCGAGCAAAAAAAGTGTCTCTTTGTAGTTTAGGTGTTCTTTTAGTTTTAGTATCTCATTGTATATCTCTATACTTTTTTCATAATCACCGTTTTTGAAATAAGACTGAGCAAGAAGAAGCCATGATTTTTGTGATATTTCACCGCCCGATATCAGTATTTCCAACTCTTTTTGTGTCGGTGGAGAGCGAAATTGTCTCAAAAACTTATCAAGATGCCTATAATCCTCTTTTGTTCTAAATCTGTTATACCAGTAAGAAAAAAATGTTATCATAAAAACAAGTGCAAAAAACACAATAATACTAAAAAGCGGATCCCTAAACTCTATAAAAAACATATTCATTATTCATACACCACTATTGCATAATCGTTTTTGAGATTATAAAAAGTTGAGTTTGCACCAAGCTCAAGGTCTTTTATTTTCCCAAGTTGTATGATTGAGTTTTTACCAACTTTTATACCGTTTTCTCTAAAAAATTTTCTTATATTTACAAACTTTATATCCTCTACAAACTTATACTCAAACTCTTTGTAGAGCTTCATCTTTTCGTATGAGAATATATGCTCATTTACATGTAGCCTGTCAGAGGCAAATTTGATAGGCAGATGACCTGAAAGGTCTGTAAGTATTGGTTCTATATAGCTGTATTTTGGTGGTAGTTTGTTTTTTTGGACAAATATATACTTGTTGTTTAGTTTTAGATTTGGTGTTTGTTTCCAGTATTTGTAGAGTGGGTTGGATACACCAAGTTTGGTATAAACCTCTCTCCATAGCCAAAAAGAATTTAGTGTATTTGCAATATTGGACACCTAATCAAACCTTTGGTATAAATTTTGTATCTGTTATTGTATAGTTTTTTGTTGTAGAGTTTTATTAAATCCAAATCCAAAGTGTAAAAACAGTTTGGATTTGGATATCAAAGAGTGAAGCAAAAGCCTTATTTTGCGGCTTTTAGAATTGTAGATTTAGGGAAAACAAATGTTGAATCTCTAAATACCACCACTTTATCCTCATGCCCAACAGCATAAGCTCTGATTTTTATAGGGATGATTGTGTCTTTTCTCGGATTGTCAACCAACACCTCTGTTGTTCTTAGTACCACAATTTTTTTCTTTTTGATACCCGGTACTACTCTAAATGGTTTAGATGGTCTAACAACAGTGATTTTACCTTCCATACCTTTAGGAGGGATAACTTCAAAGTAAAATTTCATAGGCTCATTTTCAGTATTTTGAATTAAAAACTGATAAGCATTTTCTACTCTTACCTTACCGTCACTTTGCAGTTTTGTAGAGTATAGTTTTGTTTCTTTGTTGATATTTAAAAGCATATATTCTTTTGTACTTGCCATCATACCAAGCACAATAGTAATAACTATAAGTACCCCGATATACCCGAGTATTTTAGGGCGGAACAGTTTTGTTTTACCTTTTTGGTCTATCACTTCATAGTCACTAGACCATGTAACCAAAGATTCCTTGCCAAGTTTACCCATAACAGTTGTACAGGCATCAACACACTCAAGACAGTTTATACACTCAAGTTGCAAACCTTTTCTGATATCAATATGGGTAGGGCATACACTCACACAGCTTTCACAGGCTGTACACTCTGAAGTTGGCTCAGCGGCTCTTAGCTCTTTTTGTTTTGAGAAGAGTTTGTTGTGATGTTCATCATATATATGTCCTCCACGGTGAGGGTTGTAAAGTGCCATAACGGTATGATCATCATACAAAACAGACTGAACTCTTGAATATGGACACACATAAACACAAAAATTCTCTTTTAGGAAAACTATATCATACACTAAAAATGCTGCAAGACCAAAGATAAAGCCTATCATAGTCATATGATCACTTGGGTTTTGGAGGTAGTTGAAAAAATCTTCAGGCGGTATAAAAAACCACATAAAATCAGAAGCGGCAACAATAGCCAAAACAGCCCATATAACAATAGCAAGAACTCTTTTTACTTTGTTTTCCGGTTTGCTCATATCTGGATCTTGTTGTTTGTTTTTTATCCTTTTTCTAAGACCAAGCAGTTTTGTTTCTATCAAATCACGAAAGATTACACGAAAGGTGGTTTGAGGACATACCCAACCACAAAAAACACGACCACCCATAACTGTCATACCAAAAATACTTATAAACATAAGCATTAGTAAAAACGGCATTAGGTATAACTCTTGCATATCAAACTGAATAAATGCAAGGTGCAGTTTTAGTTTGTCAAAACTAAGTAGGAAAAAGTGGTTTCCGTTCACTTCTATCCATGGCAAAATCAAAGCTATCGCTGTTACTATTGAATAAAAATAGTATCTTTTGATTCTCCAAGGTGTAGGTATTTTAATACCTTTTTTATTTTTACTCATTTAAGTTTCTCCCTGTTTAAGTTATTTGGAACACACTATGGTGTTTATAATCTGTTCCTCTACATCTTCTGTTACCTGAGGCAGCAAAGATCCAAATGCAACATGCCTAAGCTCTCTTGATTCTATAAAATCTTTAAGAGAACTTCTGCTTACACCAAGAAGCCTTGCCATCTCACTTACACTCTTTTTTTCTCTTATATAAACAATTATTTCATTTATATATTTATCAAATTTAGAATTTGATTTTGAGCCTTTTGGTCTTCCTATCACCCGTTTTGATTCGTTTTGTAACCTTTGTCTGAGTTGGTCAACCAAACCAAATACAAGCAATATACTGCTTTGTTGGTTGATTGTTACTGATTGTTTTACAAAATGTATCTTAAAATCGTTTTTCAAAAGGCAGGTAAGCATCTCAATAAGATCTTCCATATTTGTGCTAAGCACCCATATATCATATACCAAAAGTGTCGCACCCATCCTCTCTTGAAAATATTGTGTGACATTTCTGCGGTTTTTCAGCCTTTTGTTTTGTGATGTCTGATCAATAAACTCATCATCAATAATAAGATTGTGTTGCACTGCATAGGAATTGATCAACTGAAGTTGATCATGAGCAGCATCAAAACATTTGTCTGGACGGATATAAGCAACAACCATAAACAGTACAACCTCTCAAATTATCAATTTTCGTCGCCATTATACTATCATTTGACGAATATAGTCAAGAATTTGTCAAATTTTTTCGTCATTTTTTTCTTTTTTCTTTTTTTTGTGAAAATAACGGAGTTCTAACGACGGAGCAGACTCTTGTCCTGAACTTGATTTGCAATCTAATTTATATACTAAATAAAGTACAAAAGCCTTTTTTATGCCAAACTTTGATAAAATGAGCAAAAAAGTACAGAGATATTAATGGATATAAAAAACTATATTTTACAAACCATAAAAAACCGTCCACTTATTATAGACGGTGCCATGGGAACACAGCTGCAACAAAAAGAGGATAAAATACCAAAAGAGGCATGGGAGGGCAACGAAGGATGTAATGAACTTCTAAATGTCACAGCCCCCGAAATTATGAGAGAGATTTTTCATGCCTACCTAAATGCGGGAGCAGACCTTATCACCACCAATACTTTTGGTTCTTTTAGTTGGGTTTTGGATGAATATGGCATATCACAAAGAGCTTATGAGCTTACAAAAGCAGGTGCAAAACTTGTAAAAGAGGAGTGTGAAAAGTTCAGCACACCGGAGCATCCACGGTTTTGTCTTGGAAGTATCGGACCGGGTACAAAACTACCATCACTCGGACACATAACCTATGATGAGATGTATGAGGGTTATACAGAGTGTGCTATGGCACTCATAGATGGCGGGGTAGATATATTTTTGCTCGAAACATGTCAAGATCCACTTCAGATAAAAGCAGCCCTACATGCCTGTGAGGAAGCAAACAGACAAAACGGCACACAGATACCAATTATGGTGAGTGTAACAATAGAGCTTAGCGGAACTATGCTCATAGGTACAGATGCGCAAACAATCGCAACCATTATGGAGCCTTTTGATATACTCAGTCTTGGTTTTAACTGTGGTACAGGACCACAGCAGGTGAAAAAACATGTAAAAACACTCAGTGAAATTTGGGATAAACCAATCTCTGTTCATGCCAATGCTGGTTTACCGCAAAACCGCGGAGGCTATACATACTATCCTATGGGACCAGATGAGTTTGCAGACAATCAAGAGGCTTTTTTGGAGTTTGACGGAGTTTGTTTTTTGGGTGGGTGTTGCGGTACAACACCACAACATATAAAAGCACTCAAAGACAGAGTATCTACTCTCAAACCAAAACAGCCAAGCGGTTCACACCCAAACTCTCTTGCTTCACTCTTCTCAACAGTTGAGCTAAAACAACAACCAGCACCACTTTTGATGGGTGAGAGAAGTAATGCAACAGGCAGTAAGGCTTTTCGTGAGTTGTTACTGGCTGAGGATTATGAGGGAACTCTCAGTGTAGCTCAACAACAAGTAAGAGCAGGGGCTCATGTTATAGATGTAAATGTGGGCTTTGCAGGTCGTGATGAGACAAAAGATATGAACGAAGTTATGGGGATGTACAACCAAAAAATATCTATCCCCCTTATGCCAGACTCTACCCAGACAAAAGGGCTTGAGACTGCACTAAAAAACATAGGCGGACGACCAATCCTTAACTCTGTAAACCTTGAAGACGGTGAAGAAAAATTTGATGCTGTATGTACTTTGGCAAAGAGATTTGGTGCTGCACTTGTTTGTTTGACTATCGATGAAAAAGGGATGGCAAAAACAGTTGCAAAAAAGCTCGAAGTTGCAGAAAGGATTATAGACTTAGCCACCAACAGACACGGACTCAAAAAAGAGGATTTGGTTTTTGATGTACTTACCTTTACTTTGGCAAGTGGGGATGAGGAGTATCTCGATGCCGGTATAAACACCATAGAAGCTATAAGGCAATTAAGAGCAAAACATCCCGAAGTTGGGGCAGTTTTGGGACTGAGCAATATCTCGTTTGGACTAGATAAAGATGCAAGACCATATCTAAACTCTATGTTTTTGCACCATTGTGTAGAAGCTGGGCTTACAAGTGTTATAATAAATGTAAAACATATAATACCTATCAATAAAATCTCCAAAGAAGATCAGGAAGTTTGTAACAATCTTATTTTTAACAAAGGGGAGGAACCGCTTTTTAAATTTATAGAACATTTTAGTACAAAAGAGGCTGTTGATACAGATGAGGAAGATGCCGAATATCTGGCAATGAGTGATGAGGAGAAAATAGCAAAACTTTTGATGGATGGGGACAAAGACAGGATGATTCCGTTGGTTGAAGAGGTTCGCCACAAAATAGCCCCTGAAAAAATTGTAAATGAGATACTCATAGATGCCATGAAAGTGGTGGGTGAGCTTTTTGGAAGTGGTCAGATGCAGTTGCCGTTTGTGCTTCAAAGTGCCGAGACTATGAAAAAAACAGTTGATCATCTAAATCCATATCTGCCAAAGGTTGAAAAAGAGGTAGATACCACCCTTGCACTCGGCACCGTAAAAGGGGATGTACATGATGTTGGTAAAAATCTTGTAGATATTATCCTCTCAAACAACGGTTTTAAAGTGAGAAACTTAGGTATAAAAGTGGAACTTGAAGAGTTTATAAAAGCTATGAGAGAGGGGCATATATCTGCTTTTGGTATGAGTGGACTTTTGGTAAAATCAACTCAGGTGATGAAAGAAAACTTGGAGACTATGCAAAAAGAGGGGATTAAAATCCCTGTACTTTTGGGTGGTGCCGCACTTACTAGAAGTTTTATAGATGATTTTTGTCGCCCAATCTACGACGGACCTATATTTTACTGCAAAGATGCTTTTGATGGTGTGACCGCTATGAGTCGTATAGAAGCTGGAAATTTTGACACAGATTTACATGCAAAAGATGGTGAAGAAAAAGTTGTAAAAGAAAAAAAAGAGATTATCATACCACCTTTTGAAGATATCAAGATGCCAAGCAGAGATGTGCAAGTACCCATACCGCCATTTTGGGGCAGAAGGGAGATAAAGCTCACTCAAACACAGATAGAAACGGCTTTTGAGTGGATAAATCACAAACTGCTTTTTAAATCAAGATGGGGTTACAGCTCAAAAGGTCTTAGCAAAGAGGCTTACCAAAAACAATTGGATGAGGTGGTATATCCCGCTTATGAGAAGCTGAAAAAACAGTTTTTGGATGAAAAACTTTTTGAGCCTACCATTATATATGGTTATTGGCCTTGCAGAAGTGATGACAATAAGCTGTTGATTTTTGATGAGAGCGAGGGGTACAACTCTGAGAGTGAGATAAATCGTGAACCACTTGATGAGATAAAAAACAGAGCCATAAAAGAGTTTGCTTTTCCAAGACAGTCAAAATCTCCACACAGAGCCTTGAGCGACTTTTTTCATCCCAACAGACATGATGTAGTTGCTATGACATGTGTCAGTGCGGGTGCAAAACTCAGTGAGATAGAGAGGCAAATATATGCAAAAGGTAACTATACCGAGTATTATCAGTTTCACGGTCTTGGAGTTGAACTTGCCGAAGCATTGGCAGAGATGGCTCACAAACAGATAAGACTCGATTTGGGGATAGCTGCTGATGATGAGGGCTATACTTTGGCAGATGTCAGGATGAACAGATATCAGGGGAGCAGATACTCTTTTGGTTATGCTGCATGTCCCGATCTGGAGCTAAACAAACCTTTGTTTGATTTGTTAAAACCACAAGAGTTTGGAATAGAGCTTAGTGAGACATTTCAAATACATCCAGAACAAAGTACATCTGCTTTGGTTGTGTATCATCCAGATGCTACATACTATAATGTATAGAAAATATAATGAAAAAAACACCCCTTAAGATAGATATACTCAGAAATTTTATCATCCTTATGCTTTTGGCAACCACTATGCTTTTGGGGCTTCAGTATTATTCTAGTGTGGAGTTGGCAACAGATGCGGTAAACAAAAACTTTCATCAGGCATCAAAAAACATAGTAAAGTACATAGCATCTTCACAAGACTACACACAGGAGATATTGGAGATATTATCCCTTGACTCACTCTATAAGCAAAAAATAACAAACAAAAATTCACAACTTTTTTTTGAAGACTTTTTGCATATCATCACAATCGCACCAAGGGTAAAGAGTATCTATATAGGGTATAAAAACAACGATTTTTATGAGATAATCAACCTAAACAAAGATCCCTCTTTTTGTGGTTGTTACAATGTACCTGAGATGGGCAGATATGCGGTTGTAAGCAGATTTGGCGGTAAAAACACCATAACATATATAGATGAAAAGCTAAACATAATCAAACAAACAACAGCAAAACTGCAACTAGACGTTGTCTCAAGACCGTGGTATAAAGAGGCGATAAAAAGCAACAAGGCGATAAGAACAGATATATACAGATTCAAATCAAGCAAAAAACTTGGCATAACATTTGCAAAATATATCAAAAAATCTGGTGCCGTCATTGGGATAGATTACACACTTGACGAGCTCAGCAGCTTTTTACAAGAGCAAAATTTCAACAAAGACAGCTATATTTTGCTTTATCAGTCCCATGGCAAGAGGGTTGCCACCTCACACAAAATATCTCAACAAAACTGGCAAAAACTTATGGAATTTTTCAAAGACCATCCAAAAAATCAAACACAGTTGTTGCAATACAACAACAAGGAGTATTTTACATACCATACAAGCTCACTGAAAAACGATATGCATATAGGGGTGCTTATACCAAAAGACTCTTTGCTTGATATCTATATAAAAAAGATAATAGACTCTTTGTATGCCGCAGTTGGCTTTGTGCTTTTTACGATAGTTTTGATATTTTATTCAAGCTCAAAGATAACAAGACCTATAAGATTGCTGATGCAACAAAACAAAAAAATAATCCAAAACAGATTTGATGAGGTAGATACAATAGATACAAATATTTTGGAACTTCATGAACTCTCGGTATCTTTTGTCTCAATGTCAAAAAACATACAACAACAACACAAAGCACAGGAGATGCTTTTGGATTCTATCATACAGCTCATAGCAAAAGCGATAGATACAAAATCTACATACACAGGCGGACATTGTAGAAGGGTGCCTGAGATTGCTGAGATGCTTTTGGATGAAGCCAACAAAGACCAAGGGGTTTTTAAAGATTTTTCATTTGTATCCAAAGATGAGCTAAAAGCATTTCATATAGGGGCATGGTTGCATGATTGTGGTAAAGTCACCACCCCGGAATATGTAGTAGATAAGGCGGTCAGACTTGAGGGTATATACAACCGTATCCATGAGATTAGAACAAGATTTGAAGTGATATACAGAGATGCCAAAATAGAATATTTGCAAACTGTACTTTCTGGTGGTGATGAGGTTTTGGCAAAGCAGAAACTGAGCCAAAAAGAGCAAAAACTTCAAGATGATTTTGAGTTTTTGGCTATGGCAAACAGTGGTGATACATATATGACACCACAGATGTGCCAAAGGGTGCATCATATCGCCAAAGAGAGCTATATACAATATTTTGATGAGAGACTTGGTTTGTCTGATGATGAAGCAAAAAGGTATGAAGATGAAAACAGTACAAAAGGGGAGATAAAAACCCAACATCTTCTAAGTGACAGGGCTATGCATATTATCAAAAGAGTTGGATTTGATTACAAAAAGTACAAAGCAGACGGATTTAAAGAAGAGGTACCAAAATATCTCTATAACTATGGTGAGATATACAACCTTACATTGCAAAAAGGTACACTCACACCAGAGGAGAGATTTAAGATAGACGAGCATGTTATTATGAGTATAAGGATGCTCGAGCAGATACCGTTTCCAGAAAATCTCAGCAAGATACCTCAGTATGCGGGTACACACCACGAAACAATGATAGGTACAGGCTATCCAAAAAAACTGACAAAGTCACAACTCTCAATACCGTCAAGAATAATGGCAATAGCCGATATATTTGAAGCCTTGAGTGCATCTGACAGACCTTACAAAAAAGCAAAAAAACTCAGTGAATCGTTGGAAATAATGTATAATATGGCAAAAAAACAACAAATAGACATAGACCTTTTTAGACTCTTTGTCAAATCGGGTGTATATATGAGATATGCCAAAGTGTATCTGAAAAAAGAGCAGATAGATGAGGTGGATACAGATATGATTTTGGATTAAAACTCATTGTAACGACGGAAGAGATAACAATAAAAATAAAAAAATGGATAAAAAAATGAAAATATATTATTATGTACATACAGGTCACCGTATAGGGTTGGATAGATTTCGCAGAGCTGCTGCAATAGTAAAAGAGTTGCAAAAATATACAGATATAATTTTGCTTTGTTCCGATTTTCGCATAGCACAAGAGGCAAAAAATTTTGGTATTGAGAGTGCTGTTGGTGTGGATGTGGTGAGAAACATACCCTATATAGCTTCTCGTGGAGACAAACTTATATTTGATTCAGACGAAGCAAACCCCATAATGCTTGAAGATATGAGAGAGTTTTTTTCATCTTTTGTACATATAGCACAAAACGAAGTTATGATTGATGATGAGTTTTTCCAAAATGTAGAAAAAAATATCAAAATGACACTCTTTTTTGGTGATGATGATTATGAAAAAGATTTGCAAAAACATCTCGATATGTTTGATAATCTGGATATAGATATTCAGCTTGGTTTTTATTATTTTTTGGATTATGAGGAGATGTTAAAGGGGTGTTTTAAAAACCATCACCAATTTGAAGAATATGAAGATGTGATAAAAGGTACAGATATTTTAATCACTTCATCACCTCAGGCAGTGTTGCAAAATCTGGCATCTGGCGGACGACCTGTATATCTTCAGAGAGAAGATTACAGTGAGGATTTTGTACAAATATTTCAAAATCTAAATATACCTATAATAAAAAATTATAATAAAACAGATTTTTTGGCAATATTACAAACCTTAGATACCCACAAATACGGTAAAATAGAGCAAAATAGTGACAAATTGATAAAATTCATAAAAGATAGCTTAAATTTATAAAGACTTAAAACAAATTTGGTATATAATAAGGCTCAAAATTCACAACAAAGTGAGCAAATATGAAAAATAGTAGCCGTAGAGGTTTTATGGGTAAAGCGTTTGGTGCTGTTGCTGGTGTTGGTGCAGTGGCTTCATTGTATGCGATGAAAAAAACATGGGATCCACTCCCAAGTGTAAAAGCAGCTGGTTTTACAACTCTTGATATGTCAGCTTATAACGAGAATGAGTTGGTAACTGAAAAATGGAGAGGTAAGCCTATCTTTGTTCTAAAGATGACTAAAGATATGATGGCAAAAGCAAGTGATAAAGAGAAATCAAGACTTATTCAGGTTGGCGATTCTCATTTTATGGTTTGTTTGGGTCTTTGTACACACCTAGGTTGTATCCCGGGTTATAATCCTGATGAAAAAACATTCCTTTGTGCATGTCACGGTGGTATGTATGATTATTCTGGAGATGTTACAAAAGCTCCACCACCAAGAGGGTTGGATATACCTCCATTCAAAGTAGATGGCAATAAATTGGTGTTGGGTGAAAAAGGTCCGGAATATACAAAGATGAAAGAAACAGGCATCACACTTTAAGAAAGGGAAAGAATGGCACATTTTACAAAAGCGACAAGTGTTAAAGATTGGTTAAACCAACGATTAGCAGTTGAAAAAGTAGAAAAAGTAATGATGTCGGAATATTGGATTCCAAAAAACATCAACTTTTTGTGGGCAATGGGGATGGTTCTTGTAATCACATTCGCATTATTATTGGTTTCAGGTATATTTTTGTTGATGTATTATCAACCAAATATACAGACTGCATTTGACAGTGTAAACTACACTATCATGAGAGAGGTTGAATTTGGTTGGCTGTGGAGACATGTTCACGGTGTTGCGGCATCTGTTGTTTTCTTGGTTATCTACATCCACATGTTTACGGGTATCTATTATGGTTCTTACAAAAAGGGTCGTGAGATGATCTGGATCTCTGGTATGCTTCTTTTTGTTGCATTCTCAGCAGAAGCATTTTCTGGATATATGCTACCATGGGGACAAATGAGCTACTGGGCTGGTATGGTTATCACCAATCTTTTTAGTGGTGGTTCTTTACATGCAGATGGTTTGGTTGAGTGGATTAGAGGGGATTATGTTCCTGCTCAGGCATTCCTTAACCGTTTCTTCATGCTTCATGTTCTTCTTATCCCTTTGGCTATTTTAGGTCTTATCGGTTTACACTTCGGTGCATTAAGAATTCCGCATGTTAACAACCAAGAGGGTGAAGAGATAGATTTTGATGCAGAAGCCAAAAAATATCTTGATGGTGACAAAGCTGGAAGTAAAGTTATGAGATTTGCAAATGACTTCATGTCAAAAGATATGATGGTTGTTGGTATATATCTGATTTTCTTTTTCTATCTGGTATTTTTCCATTATGATTTTGCAATGGACCCTGTAAACTTTGACCCTGCTGATGGTCTTAAGACTCCGGCACACATCTACCCAGAGTGGTATTTCTTGTGGTCTTATGAGATTCTTCGTCCGTTCTCTACAAATGTAGGTCTGATTGCATTTGCATTTGCACAGGTTATTTTCGTGCTTCTTCCTTTCTTGGATAGAAGTCCAAATACTATTCCGGCAAATCGTCGTGGTTTATTTGGTATTTGGTTTTGGGCTATGCTTGTAGATATGATTATACTTACTGCTATGGGTAAAGTTCCACCGTCTGGTATATTTAGTACGATAGGCTTATATGCGGCACTAACATTTATTGGTTTATGGATAGCACTTCCATTTATTACCAAAATGGAAAAAGAGGTATAGGGAGAAGATATGAAAAATAAAGAACCATTGATATTAGTAGTTGTAATTTTCTTTTCACTGCTTACATATTATCTAGTAGAGCCGTTTGCTCACTCACAAATGCACAAACATTACGAAAGTGAAGGGTTTGCATACAAAGATTTACCAAATCTTACAAAAAAAGGCGATGCCGCAAAAGGTAAAGACCTTGTGATGGGTGCTGCAGCTTGTTCTGGTTGTCACTCTATCAAAAAAGCGGGTATCGAGCCTATGATGGAGCCACAGGATGCTGCTGCAAGTTATGGTGTAAATCCACCAGACTTAAGTAATGCGGGTGCTGTTTACAGTCCTAAATTTCTTGCAGACCTTATCAAAAATCCTGCTCATGCACTTATGGTTGAGCATAAATTTGATCCTGCAAAAGGCAAAATGCACCCAATGGTACCATTTTATGGTGCAGGTGGAGATATAGACCAAGAGGTAGCAGATATAATCGCGTACCTACAGTCAATCGCTCCAAAAGCTGAGGAATTGACTCCTAAAATGGCTTTTGAGACTGCTTGTGGTAGATGTCATGCTGTTCATTATGAAAACTGGACACAAATAGGTGAGAAACCTAAGTTCAAATACAAAAAAGATGAGTTGGCATTTGACATTAAATTGTTACAATACCAAGACTCACTAAAAGCTTATATGGGTAAACTACCACCAGATTTAAGTATATACATCCGTTCTCGTGGTGAGCACTATATCTCAACTTTTGTTGAAAATCCTCAGCAATACCTAAAAGGTACAGCAATGCCAAGAGTTGGTGTAAATGCTGAAGCTGCTGAAAAAGTGATAGAGTATCTTGAAGATTCTGGAGATACTAAAAGACATGAGAGAGAAAGTGTTGGTAAAAATGTAATGATCTATATCGTTATATTTGCTATCTTTGCACTTCTTTGGAAAAAACAAGTATGGAAAGAGTTGCACTAACTCTTTTTTGAATTTATAAAATTCTGTACCATACAAGGCTGGAACTTCTTTTAGTTCCAGCCTTTTTTTTGCCCGATTTTTTCCTTCCGTCGTTACAATCATACACTGAATCAAGTTTAGGATAAATATATAAAATTAAATATCATCTGCTATAATTACACCATGAGATTTAGAAACCTGAAAAAACAACAAAAAAACAGACAAAACCCAAAACAAAAGTACCAATATGCACGGTTTGTAGATAGAGTCAAGGCTCTTATCACAGATATGTTTATGATATATGCTCCCATACTCTATTTTATCACCTATGGAGTGATGGATGGCAGGGATGATTTTCAGTCATCTCAGGTGGCACCACTTGTGGGTGTGTTGCTTTATGGTGTAGTATATGCTTTTTTGCTCTCAAGATTTGCACAGACACCGGGCAAAAAGGCTTATGAGATAAAAGTTTTAGATATAAAAAATGGCAAAAATCTCTCATTTGTTATGGCATTTGTAAGATTTGTGGCTTTTTTGTTTTCTGCCACCATCATAGTGGGGTTGTTTGTACAGTTTTTTAGAAAAGACAACAGAGCCTTGCACGATTTGATAGCCCAAAGTGTGGTAGTAAATATATAAAAAAACATTGTTTTATCACATTTTGCCCCTTTTTGCCCAAAAAACTTCCCTTTTAAACTTAAATTCAATTTTATAAATGTACAATATGAGGTCTCGTAATATTATCACATCATCAGAAGTGATAGTAGAGTGTTGTTATTCTGAACTTGATTTAGAATCTCGACATTTTGCTATCACTTCCATGAGAGTGGTAAATACAAACATAAACAGGAGAATGAATATGAAAAAAACTTTAGTTTCTTTAGCGGCAGTAGCTGCTCTAACTACAGGTGCAATGGCTGCGGATAAAGGTATAGATATCAAAACAACTGGTCAAGCAGTAGTTTATTACAACACTTTGGGTAATAATGCTAAAGATGGTGCAGACCTTTTTAGTAGTAATGGTGACAATGATAATACAAGAGCTAGTTATGGTATCCAATTGAATCTTGATGCTGATCTTAAAAACGGTTTCACTTTTGGTTCAACTATCAACTACCTTGGTACACTAGGTTTGGAAAAAAATGCTGTAAACGGTACTATGCAAAATGTTAATGGTTCAACTGCAAAGGGTTCAACAACAGTACAACAAGCACTTCAAGAAACAGGTATTGATGATGATATCTATTTGGCACAAATCTATATCGCTAAAAAAATGGGTAACACAACTCTAAAACTAGGTCGTCAAGAGCTTCCAAAATCACTTTCTCCTTTTGCTTTTAGTGAAGGTTGGAATGTATTCAAAAATACTTTTGATGCTATCTTGGTTGTAAATACTGATATCCCAGATACTGCTATCGTTGGTGCTTATGTTGCTAAAGGTAATGGTAATGGTTTTGGTAACAATATGTCATCGTTTACTGATTTGGTTACATCAGTAACTACTAGAGATACTACAACAGGTAAAACAGGTACTATTAAACCTGGTGTAGAGGGTACAGCTTATATGTTGACAGTGCAAAATAAATCTATCCCTCTAACAACTATCACAGCTTCTTATTATGATTTGGCAAAGATTGGTCAGTCTGCTTCTTCTACAAAACATGGTGG
>Ga0256828_1001143_pt1 | contig 16841 bp, 15 predicted proteins | sample CV88metaG_FD_185993 | JGI IMG/M metagenome (GOLD analysis project Ga0256828, IMG submission 185993) | Hydrothermal vent microbial communities from East Pacific Rise, Pacific Ocean - CV88 | ecosystem: Environmental > Aquatic > Marine > Hydrothermal vents | place: Pacific Ocean: East Pacific Rise...
TTAAGATTTGAAATCCATTACAGATACCCAAAACTTTGCCTCCATTATTTGCATACTCTACAACAGCACTCATAATAGGAGAAAACTTAGCAATAGCACCAGAACGAAGATAATCACCATAAGAAAACCCACCTGGTACTACAACCAATTCTGTATTCTTGGGCAAACTTTTTTCTTTGTGCCATATAATTGTAGTTTTACATCCTAATTTTTCAAAAGCATACTGAGTATCCAAATCACAGTTTGTTCCTGGAAATTGTAATATAGCTACCTGCTTCATTAGACTAACTCTATTGTATAATCTTCTATAACGGTATTGGCCAAAATCTCTTCTGCCATCTGTTGCACCTCTTTTAGTGCTTCCTCTTTATTATCAGTCGTAAGTTCTAATACTATCTGTTTTCCCATTCTAACATCTTTTACACCTTCAAAATTCATTGCATCTAGTGCATGATGTATCGCTTTTCCTTGTGGGTCAAGTACACCCTCTTTTAAAAATATATTTACAATAGCTTTCATTATTTATCTGTCCCTAATATTCTATTTAATACCTCTTCATAGGCAACTTTTAGCCCACCTAAACCTTGTCTAAATCTATCTTTATCCATTTTTTCACCTGAATTGCTATCCCATAATCTAAAATTATCAGGGCTTAGTTCATCTATCAGAATTATATTATCATTACTATCTCTACCAAATTCAAGTTTAAAATCAACTAGAGTTAAATCTCTCTTGGCATAAAAATCTTTGAGTATTTTATTGATTTTTCTAGCCATATATCTAATATAATCTAACTCTGCTATATCATTTACAAGTTCAAGTATCAAGCAGTGCTGGTCATTTAATTTTGGGTCACCTAGTTCATCATTTTTATAATCAAACTCAACAAGTACAAATGGTAATTTTTTACCATCTTCAATTCCTAGATTTCGACTTAGACTACCTGTTGCAATATTTCTAACTATTACCTCTATTTTAATAACTTCAGCTCTTTTATGAAGCATATGATTATCATCTAGCATCTCTACAAAATGTGTAGGGATACCTTTTTGATTGAGAAGTTTAAAGAGTTCAGTAGAAATTTTATTATTTAAAGCCCCTTTTCCCTCTTCGCTTGATTTCATAGCTCCATTTCCAGCAGTTAAATCATCTTTGAACTCTGAAATTAGTAGATTTTCATCCTCTGTTAACCAAATTTTTTTTGCTTTACCCTCATAAAGCAGTTCGGTTTTATTCATCTATCTCTATCCTTATTTTTTAGTTGCTTATAATTAATGCTTTTAATATATCTATCGCACTTTTTAATTGTAAATCTTGATAAATCTGCTCTTCTGTTATAACTGTTTTATCTTCTGCTTTATCTTTTTTATCTACTTTTACACCATCAACCTTTTCTAGTTCACTCTGTAAATGTTTTTGTAAATCTCTCTCTTTTATAGAGATACCATCATCAGCTTTTTTTATCTCTCCATATGATATTTCTATATCTGGAGTAACTCCAACTGCTTGAATTGTTCTTCCACTTGGTAAATAGTATCTAGCAATAGTTAAACGAAGAGACTCATTATCTCCTACAGGCATAACAACTTGTACTGAACCTTTACCAAATGTCTTTTTACCTACAATAATAGCTCTTTTATGGTCTTGAAGTGAACCAGATACAATTTCACTAGCACTAGCACTACCATCATTAACCAAAACTACTAATGGAGTTTTGGTATTACTTCCATCAGCTCTTGCATTATAAATTATATTTTCACTAGCTACTCTTCCCTTTTGACTTACAATTATACCATGGTCAACAAACATATCAACCACACCTATAGCTTGATTTAATAATCCTCCTGGATTATTTCTCAAATCTATAATAATACCTTTGGCATTAGGGTGTTCTTTGATTGCTTTTTTCATACTACTAACAACTTTTTGGTCAAAAGATGTTATACGAAGATATAAAATATCATCTCCAATTGTTTTAGCATATACAGACTGTATCTCTATTATATCTCTAACTATATTAAAAATTAGAGGTTTTGTTTCTCCTTTTCTAATTACAGTTAACTTAATAGGAGTACCTGGTTTACCACGCATTAAAGATACTGCTTTGTCTATTGTCATACCTATTGTTGCTTGGTCATCTATTTTTAATATAATATCTTTTGATTTCATACCAGCTTTATCAGCAGGAGTTCCTTCAATAGGTGCAATTACAGTTAAAGCACCATCTCTCATACCTACACTAATACCTAATCCCCCAAACTCTCCATTTGTTTGAACTTGTAACTCTTTTGACTCTTTCGCATCCATAAAAGATGAATGTGCATCTAAATTACTTAATAATCCTTTTAATGCTTTATCAATAATATCACTTGTATTTAATTCATCCACATATTGGTCTTCTATCAGCGAAACAATTTTTGTAAACTTCAAATATGCTTCGAGTTTAGAACTGTCACTATTTGGTCTATTATCATATAAATTATCAGCTTGTGCAGTGTTAACTAACAATATTGAAGCCGCCACTGTAGAAAGAAAACCAAAAAGTATAGTTTTTTTATTTTTATTTATCATTCTTGTTATATCAATCCCATCATTATTTTAAGTTGTATTTTATTCAAATCTTACTAAAAGTTCTCTAATTTATGATAAAATTTCTCATTTAATTAAAAAATGCAATTTAACCTTGACAGAAAGTGACTAAAGTTGTATAATTGCACAAACTAAAGTTTTTTAAAAAAAAGGAAGCAACTATGAATATATTAGAAAAATTAACACACCAAATGAGTTCTACCATAGAGTCAGGAGTTTCATTAGCTCTTCATAATAAAAATCAAGAGGTTGAACCTATTCATCTATTATGGGCATTATTAACAAATACTAATTCACTATTACATCAAGCCCTAAATAAAATGAATATTGATAAAAATGCTATAGAGTTAGAAGTAAAAAGTTATGCAAATACTTTACCAAAAGTATCATCTGTTACCAAAGAGACTATTAGATTATCAGGAAAAACTGTAGCATCTTTGCAACAAGCAGAGGGTGTAATGACAGCCAATGGAGACCAATATCTATCTGTTGATGCTTGGATTATTGCTAATTTAAATGACTCTTTTATCAAAGATACTATGGGTAAATATCTCGATTTACATGAACTTAAAAAGACGCTAGAGTCTATTCGTGGAGGAAAAACCATAGATACCCAAAGTGCAGATGAGGCATTAGAAGCACTAGAGCAGTATGGAATTGACCTAAACAAAAAGGCTATTGATGGTGAGCTTGACCCAGTTATTGGTAGAGATGAGGAGGTGCAAAGAGTTATGCAAATCCTTATTAGAAAGACCAAAAACAACCCAATCCTTATAGGAGAACCAGGTACTGGTAAAACAGCTATTGTAGAGGGATTAGCTCAAAGAATTGTAAACAAAGAGGTTCCTCTAAGTCTGCAAAATATGAGAGTAATTAGTCTTGATATGAGCAGACTTATTGCTGGGGCTAAATATAGAGGAGAGTTTGAGGATAGATTAAAAGCAGTTGTTGATGAAGTAAAGAGTGCTTCAAATATTATTCTATTTATCGATGAGATACATACTATTGTTGGAGCTGGAGCTAGTGAGGGTAGTATGGATGCTGCTAATATTTTAAAACCTGCTCTAGCTAGAGGTGAGCTTCACACTATTGGAGCTACAACACTAAAAGAGTATAGAAAATATTTTGAAAAAGATACAGCACTTCAAAGAAGATTTCAGCCTGTAAAAGTGGATGAACCAAGCATTAATGAAGCGTTACAGATTTTAAGAGGTATCAAAGAGAGATTGGAGTCTCATCATAATGTAACTATTATGGATAGTGCATTAGTAGCAGCTGCAAAACTTAGTGATAGATATATTACTGATAGATTTTTACCAGATAAGGCGATTGACCTAATAGATGAAGCAGCAGCTGAACTAAAAATGCAAATAGAGAGTGAACCGACTGAACTTGCAAAAACCAAAAGAGAGTTAGCTAGACTTCAAGTAGAAAAAGAGGCTCTACTTATGGAAGAGGGAGATAAAAATGCTACTAGACTTCAAGAGATAGAAAAAGAGTTAGCAGACCTCAAAGAGAAACAGATGGCACTTCAAAGCCAATTTGATAATGAAAAGGCTGTATTTAATGATATAGCAAATGTCAAATCAGCTATAGAAGAGCTAAAAGTAAAAGCAACAGCAGCCCAAAGAGAGGGAGATTTTTCTAAAGTAGCTGAAATTCAACATGGATTAATTCCAGCTCAAGAGAGAAAACTAAAAGAGTTAGAAGCAAAATGGGCTCAAATGCAAAAAGATGGCACACTTCTTAAAAATTCTGTTGATGAAGAGATGATAGCCTCTATTGTAAGTAGATGGACAGGAATACCTGTTAATAAAATGCTTCAAAGTGAAAAAGAGAAGATTTTAAATGTAGAAAAAATCTTAAATCAAGAGGTAGTTGGTCAAGACCAAGCACTAAAAGCAGTAGCAAGAGCTATCAAAAGAAATAAAGCAGGTTTGAGTGATACCAATAGACCAATAGGTAGCTTTATGTTCCTAGGACCAACTGGTGTTGGTAAAACACAAGTAGCTAAAACATTGGCTAAATTCCTATTTGATAGTGAAAAGTCACTTATTAGAATAGATATGAGTGAGTATATGGAAAAACATGCTGCTTCTCGTTTGGTTGGAGCACCTCCAGGGTATGTTGGATATGAAGAGGGAGGACAGTTAACTGAAGCTGTTAGAAGAAAACCATATTCAGTTGTACTATTTGATGAGATAGAAAAGGCTCATCCTGATGTATTTAATACACTATTGCAAGTTCTCGATGATGGACGACTTACAGATAATAAAGGTGTAACTATTGATTTTAAAAACACTATTATTATTATGACATCAAATATTGCCAGTGACAAAATAATGGAGTATGATGATGCAAAAGAGAGAGAAAAAGCTGTAAATAGTGAATTAAAAAAATATTTTAAGCCAGAATTTTTAAATAGATTAGATGATATAGTTATATTTAATCCATTAGATTTAGAAGCTATAACTAAAATCGTGGATATACTATTTAGAGATATTGAGAAAAAATTGGCTCAAAGAGATATAAAAGTATCTCTAACTGATAGTGCAAAAGCATATATAGCTCAAGCTGGTTTTGACCCAGTATATGGTGCTAGACCTCTAAAAAGAGCATTATATGATGTAGTAGAAGATAGATTGGCTGAACTTATACTAGAAGATAAAGTAGTAGAAGGAAATAGTGTAGAGTTTGATGTCAAAAATCAAGAGGTTATTGTAAATATTAAATAATTAGTTCACATTTTTGTCGTTTCTAAGTTATATTATCCTATTATTTGATAATTAATTTGGAGACGATATGAGTATATTTCAGTTTTTACTTTTTATAATTACAATTATAGTTTTTGTTTTATTTTTTAAACAACTATTTTCAGGTGCATTTCCTAAACGAGGTGTTGATTTCGAGGCAACTAGAGACAATGAACATATAGGTAATATCACACAATTAGATAAAACCTTTTCTACTCCAGCACCTAAATTATCAAGGGTTGAACAGCTTATATCTATGGCTGATAATGCTCTTGAAAAAAAGGATTTTACTGAAGCAGACAAAGCACTCTCTAGTGCTTTAATTTTAGAAAAAGAGAATATAGAACTGCTACTCAAATATGGTTTTGTATTAATCAATATGAATAGATTGCAAGAGGCAAAAGATATTTATATGCAAATACTTTCTCTAAATCCAAATGAAGATATAGCTCATGCTTCATTAGCTAATATACTTCATAAACTAAAAGAAGATGATTTGGCTATTGAACATCATAAAAAATCTATTGAACTAGACCCATTTTATGCTCCTCACTACTTTAACTATGCTAATACTCTTTATGATTTAAAAGAGATGGATAAAGCATTAGTTAATTACAAAAAAGCATTGGAATTAGACCCTTCAATAGAAGAAGCTTCAAGAATGGTAAAAGAACTTTCATGAGTGAAAACTATTTTATACGACAATTAGCAACAAAAGATATTTTATCTAATGTTGCTAACTTTTGTAGTGAATGTTATACTCCTATCTCTTGTAATGAGACAATATTTTATGATATGGCTTCATGTCGTTATCTTTGTCAAAAATGTAAAACTAAAATAGAAGAAAAAACTAATAGTGATTGTAACTTTATAGATACTAAATCAGATTTACTCTTTAAATTATGAGATTTATATTAAGTTAATATGAATGAGATAAGTTTAGCAATAATTATAGTCCTTATATCTATAATAATAGTACTTCTATACCTACTAAAAACAAATAAAAATAGTATAAAATCTTTTTTAGACAAGCAAACCAATATTTTTATATTAATAACTAATAATAAGATTATATATATTAATAAGGCTGGTTTAGATTTTTTTGGATTTAAAAACACCAAAGAGTTTATAAAAACATATAATAATTTACCAAATCTATTTATAGAAGAAGAGGGATGTTTTTCAAAACATAGTGTTGGCAAAAAATGGTTAACAAATATATATAAACAAAAAAAAGAGATAAAAGTAAAACTAAAAACACAACAAGACCATAATTTAGAATATTACTTTTTGATACAAATTAGTGAACTAAAAAAAGATTTATTTCTACTCTCTTTTACAAATATAACTAGACTAGAAAGTGACAAAGATATGATTAGGAAATTAGCAGATTATGATGCTTTGACTAATATATATAGTAGAGTTAAATTTAATGAAATGTTTCCTATATATATAGAAAGAACCGATAGATATAACGAAACTTTTTCCATTATTTTATTTGATATTGACCATTTTAAACTTATTAATGATAATCAAGGTCATAATATAGGAGATAAAGTATTAGTAGAATTAACATCTATAGTAAAACAGAAACTAAAAGAGTTAGATATACGAAGAACAACTCTATTTAGTAGATGGGGTGGAGAAGAGTTTGTTATTTTAGTACAATTTACAAAAAAAGAACAAACTGCAAAAATTGCAAATATTTTAAGAAAAGATATAAGCGAATATCCTTTTACAAAAGTTGGTAGAGTTACTTGTAGTTTTGGAGTTACAGAAGTAAGACCAAATGATACACAAGTAGATATATTTCATAGAGCAGATGAAGCCCTATATGAAGCAAAAGAGCTTGGTCGTAATAGAGTAGTAGTTAAATAGTATGATATTTTACAGCATTTATATAACTTAAACTATTTAAAGTAACTCCTTTATATGCTATATCAAATGCTGTTCCATGGTCAACAGAAGTTCTAACTATGGGTAAATTCAAAGAGACATTAATTCCCTCTTCAAAATATAATGCTTTTAGTGGAGCTAAACCTTGGTCATGGTACATTGCTATAAAATATTGATATTTTTTACGAATATTAGGAGTAAATGCAATATCAGGAACTAAAGGTGAACTAAATATAGGAAAAGAGAGATTAATTTTATAATTATCAATCAACTCTTTTGTTGCACTATTTATTGCTTGTTGTATAATTTTTTCTTCATCTCCTAATACACCATTATCTCCTGCATGAGGATTTAAACCCAAAACTGCTATAGTAGATTTGGGTTTAACAGATTTATAAAAATTTATAAAAAATACTTTTAATCTATTTTCTTTTATTTTAGAAGCTACATCTCTTAGAGGAATATGTTCTGTATATAGAGCTACAAACATTTGAGGAACACCCAACATCATAATAGCATCCATATCAAAAAAATCTCTAAGTGCATCTGTATGCCCTTTATAATCTATATCTGCTAATTCCCAAGCTTTTTTATGAATTGGCAAAGTTACTATTCCATCAACTCTCTTTTTTTTTGCCAAATCTACAGCCATTTTAAAAGAGTTAAAACTATACAAACCACTATCTCTATCCACCTGAGATGGCTTAATATCAAATAGTGGTAGTATATTTTTGGAAATACAATTAAAATCTTTTGGAATATCTATATCTAAAAGCTTAGATACTCTATTTAATATCTCTTTATCTATACAATAGATAGGCTCTACTATTTTTTTAATCTTATTATGATTTTCAAGTGCTAATTGAATACCTATTCCATTCAAATCACCAACACTAATTGCTATCTTTTTCATAATAAATTTTTCATATCAATAATTGCTTGTTCCAATCCAACCCAGATAGACCTCGCTATAATACTTTGACCAATATTTAACTCTTCTATATCATCTATCTTACTAATAGCTTTAACATTTTGATAATTAATTCCATGTCCTGCTGCTACTCTTAATCCCATAGCTTTAGCATTCGATGATAATAATTTTAATGTCTCTATCTCATTTTGCAACATCTCAGATAACTCTTTACGAGGTAAATTTAAACTCTCTATACTATGATGAGTATTTCCTAGATTACTATAAAGCATTGCATATATATTTGCATATTTTCCTGTATGAAACTCTATCCACTCTACACCTAGCTCTTTTGAGACATCTATATTTTCTTGAGTTGGGTCTATAAATAGAGAAACTTCTATTTCATTATCTTGTAATCTATTTATAGTATTTTTTAATTTAGGCTGTTCTCCTAAAATATATAATCCACCCTCTGTTGTAACCTCTTCTCTTTTTTCAGGAACTAAAGTTATACGATGAGGCTTTAAAGTTAGAACTATATCAATAATTTCATTTGCCATTGCACATTCCAAATTTACAGGCAAAGAGGAGAGTTCTATAATATTTTTAGCATCAATATCTTGAATATGTCTTCTGTCCTCTCTGAGATGTATAGTTATCTGTTCTGCCCCTGCTCTTTTAACGATACTAATAGCATCCAATGGATTTGGGTCTGCTATCTTTCTAGCTTCTCTTAGAACTGCGATATGGTCTATATTTACACCTAGCTTCATCTCTATCCTTTATATATCTTGTTCTACAACCTCTTTAAAACTGTCAAAATATATAGATTGAAGTCTATTTACTTCCATCTCTACACTATTTAATTTAAATAAATCTCCACCAACTTTACCAATTATATCTACTTTTAAACCTAACTCTTTTGCCATATTAACTACAGCTTCCAAGTTTTCTTTGCTATTTACTTCTAAAATAGCTCTACTTTGAGACTCATCAAATATTGACCTTTTATCCTCTAATCTAACTCCAGCTACTACTCCTAATCCTGATACTGCTGACATTTTAGCTAATGCTATAGCCAAACCACCAGAACTTACATCCTTGGCTGAACATAGTAACCCTTTTTTATTAGCTTCTATTACTAATTCCCAGAGTTTTAACTCTTTTTTATAATCTATATCTGCTATCTTACCTACAGTCTCACCAAATAGCTCTTTGATATATAGTGAACCACCAAACTCTACTCCTGTCTCTCCAATTAAAAGTAGATGGTTCTCCTCTTGTTGAAAAGATGATGGTAAAACTGCTCTTTGGTTATCATTAACCCCAACCATAGCAATAGCAGGAGTTGGAAATACAGAGACACCCTCTGTCTCATTATATAGAGATACATTTCCACTAACAACTGGAGTATTTAGCTTTTCACACGCCTCTTTAATACCTTCACAAGCCTCTGCAAATTGCCACATAACCTCAGGATTTTCAGGATTTCCAAAATTGAGACAATCTGTAATAGATAGTGGTTTAGCTCCACTCATAGCTACATTTCTACCACTCTCCATTACTGCTAGAGATGCACCTTTTTTAGGGTCTATATAGCAATATCTAGGATTACAGTCACTACTCATAGCTATTGCTCTACCATTCTCTTTGACTCTAATACAACTAGCATCCAAACTCCCTGGATGTTTTGTAGTATTGGTCTGAACCATTGAGTCATACTGCTCATATATCCAAGCCTTATCAACAACCTCCATAGATGAGATTAATTTTTCAAATGCCTCTTGATTATTAACTTTTGGGTAACTATCTATAGTTTTATCAGCAATTTCATTAAGATATTTTGGTCTAGTAGTTGGTCTATCAAGAATTGGTGCCTCTTCACTTACTGGTGCTATTGGCATATCACATACTCTCTCTCCATGCCAAAACAGCTCCATTCGTCCACTATTAGTAACCTCTCCAATAGTTGCTACATCCAAATCCCATTTTTCAAAAATATCTATAATCTCTTGCTCTCTACCTTTTTTGGCACAAATAAGCATTCTCTCTTGAGATTCACTTAACATAAACTCATATGGAGTCATACCCTCTTCACGAGCTGGAACCTTATCCAAATCCATTCTAATCCCTGCTCCACTCTTTCCTGCCATCTCAAAAGATGAGCTTGTAAGTCCAGCCGCACCCATATCTTGGATACCAACAACTGCATCTTTTTTAGTTTTAAATAACTCTAAACACGCCTCAAGCAATAGTTTTTCGGTAAAAGGGTCTCCAACTTGAACAGTTGGTCTTAGAGACTTGCTCTCTTCAGTAAAACTATCACTACTCATAACAGCACCACCAAGTCCATCTCTACCTGTTTTTGAACCAACATACATTACAGAGTTACCAATACCCTCTGCAATTCCTAGAAAAATCTCATCAGATTTTACAAGTCCTAAGGCAAAAGCATTAACCAAGATATTTCCATTGTAACTCTCATCAAAGCTAACCTCCCCACCTATAGTAGGAACTCCCATACAGTTACCATAATCACCAATCCCCTCAACAACACCTTTGACTAGATGTCTCTGATATTTTGCTGTTTTGTCACTATTTGTAATATTTCCAAATCTAAGAGCATTCATATTAGCCACAGGTCTAGCACCCATAGTAAATACATCTCTAAGTATTCCTCCAACACCAGTAGCTGCTCCTTGATATGGCTCAATAAAACTTGGATGGTTATGTGACTCCATCTTAAATACAACAGCCATACCTTCACCAATATCAATAACACCTGCATTTTCACCTGGTCCTTGAATAACCCAAGGAGCTTTGGTTGGAAATCCATTTAGATACTTTTTACTAGATTTATATGAACAGTGTTCACTCCACATAGCAGAAAAAATTCCAAGTTCTACAATATTTGGGTGTCTGCCATCTAATATCTCTAATATATGTTCATACTCTTGATGACTCAATTTATGTGATTTTAGTACTTCATCTAAATTTTCTAATGGTTTTGACATCTTTTATAGTTCCTAATTTATGGGGATTTTTAGTGCGTTATTTTATCCAAACGAGTTAAATATGGGTTGAAAGATTAAAAGTTCTCGTGAATACGAGTAGATAAAAAGTTATCTAAACCTATCTCTTTTTCCCCATTTAATGCCTTTTTTACACCATATATACAAGAACCTCTATATTTAGAATCCATATATACAGAACCAACTGTTTCTATACACATCTGTTTAGCTCTTTGAAGTGCTATATTTTTATTGTTTTTTAATATGCTTTGATAATATTCATAACCTAATTTATAATAAGTGTAATACATTTTAAGCTGTAATTTAGAATGAGCATTTATAACTATTGTTAAAAATATAAATATTAAAATAGTTTTTTTCATTATTTAAACCTTTATCTTTATCATAACAGTAATTAGTGGAATAAATGTTATAAATATATGAAATCCAATCCCTGCAATTCCTGCACCTACATATCTCAAAAATTGTGCTGATTTTTCTGTTTTTTGAGAAAAAAGTCCAATAAATACCCCTAATATGTGAATAAGACTCGTTCCAAGCACAAACCCAAGAGCATATAATGAAGCATTTTTAACCATTGGCATCTCAACACCATGAGCATATCCGTGACAACTTCCAAAAAAAGCTACAAAAGCCAATCCAACTTTAACATTGATAAAATCTTCACTAGCTACAGCAATACCTAATAAAAAAACTGACATAGCAATACCAACTTCTATTAAAGGTATATCTATACCACTCATACCAATTATACCACCAATAATCATAAATCCCACAAAAGTAGCAGGTACAAACCATATTGCCCTACCCCCTATTTGAGCACTCCATATTCCTACACTTACCATTGCCAAAAAATGGTCAAATCCCAAAACAGGATGTTCTAATCCTGCTAGAAATCCACTACCACCAATTTTATGTGCATAGATAAAAGATGAGAAAAAAATAATATTTACTATAAGTTTCATCAATATCTCCTATACTTTAATTGAATATTGTATAAAATACTTACTAAAAATAATCTGTTAAGTTAGAATACTTAAAAAATGGAAAAATTTTATGAATAACCCTTATGGTATCAATTTATGGTCAGAAAATAACTTTATAATTCAAGACAGTACAATTAATATTAATTATGCTAATAAACCTTCTCTATTGGAAATAACTCAAAATATTCGCAAAAAAGGACACAAAGGTCCTTTATTACTAAGATTTCCTCATCTAATTAAAAAACAGATAGATAAACTCTATTTTGAATTTAATCGTGCAAAAGTAGAGTTTGAGTATCAAGGAAATTTTCAAGCTGTTTTTCCACTTAAAGTAAATCAATTTCCAAATTTTGTTAACTCAATTGTTGAGGTATCACGAGAATATAATTATGGTTTAGAAGCAGGAAGTAAAGCTGAACTTATTATTGCTATTACACACACTCCTATTGGTTCACCTATTACTGTTAATGGGTTCAAAGATAAAGAGATGATTTCATTATGTTTTATGGCTGCTTGTATGGGACATAATATTACTATTACTATAGAGGGACTTGGTGAATTAGAAACTATAGTAGAGGTTGATAAAGAGTTTAATAATAATATCTCCAAACCAATTAGACCACAAATAGGTATTCGTATTCGTTTACATAGTTCGGGTATTGGTACATGGGCAAAAAGTGGAGGATATAGTTCCAAATTTGGATTAACATCTACTGAAATATTAGAGGCTTGTCAACTATTAAAAAAACATAAACTAATAGATAAGTTTTGGATGATACATTTTCATATAGGCTCACAAATGGGTGAAATAGCACCACTTAAAAAAGCTCTAAGAGAAGCAGGACATATATATGCAGACCTCAAAAAAAGAGGTGCAAAATCTCTTAATGCTATAAATATAGGTGGTGGTTTGGCTGTAGAGTATGCTCAATATAAAACAGTCAAAGAGCTAAATTATTCACTAAAAGAGTTTGCTAATGATGTTGTATTTTTGATGAAAGAGATAGCCAAAAGCAAATCAATAAAAGAGCCTGATATATTTACAGAATCAGGTAGATTTATAGCATCTAGTCATGCTGTACTTATCGCTCCTGTATTAGAGCTTTTTTCTCAAGAGTATCATGCAAAAAGTTTAAGACTAAAAGAGAAAAATCCTCCACTAATAGAAGAACTTTATGCTCTATACAAGGCAATTAATCGTTCAAATGCTAGAGAATATCTACATGATAGTCTTGACCATTTAGAGAGTCTATTAACTCTATTTGATTTAGGTTATATAGATTTAGAAGACCGTTCAAATACAGAAATATTAGTCAATCTAATTATTAAAAAATCAATACTATTACTAAAAAATGAGGATACTAATGAGCTTCAAAAACTTCAAGATAGAATTCAAGAAAAGTATTTAGTAAACTTCTCAGCATTTCAATCCTTGCCTGATTTTTGGGGCTTGGGACAGAGTTTTCCTGTTATGCCTATAGATAGATTAGATACCAAGCCAACTAATCCAGCGACTATTTGGGATATTACATGTGATAGTGATGGAGAGATAGGATTTAATAGAGATACTCCTCTATATCTACATGATATAGATATAGACAAAGAGGAGTATTTTTTGGGATTTTTCCTAACGGGGGCTTATCAAGAGGTATTAGGAATGAAACATAATCTCTTTACACATCCAACAGAGATTATTGTCAATTTTGATAAAAATGGAGAATATAAGTTAGAAAATTTAATAGAGGCTCAAAATCTAATGGATGTATTGGAAGATATGGATTATAATAAAAATCTAATTGATAAACAACTCAAATATATGATAGAAGAGTCCCCCCTACTTAATCCTCAACAAAAAGAGAATATACTAGGTAAACTTTATCTATATTTAAGTGAAAATAGTTATCTTAAGACCATACAATCAAATAAAGAGGATTAATAAATTGACACTATTTCATAAAATAAAAGAGGATTTTTTGAATGTAAAGAAAAATGACCCTGCATTACATTCAAATTTTGAACTACTATTTAATTACCCAGGATTATGGGCTATATTTTTTTATCGTATATCTCATGCTATTTATAATAAAGGATTTAGATTTATATCTAGGTTTATATCTGCTCTTGGACAATTTTTGACTACAGTTGATATTCATCCAGCTTCTCAAATTGGCAGAAGAGTTTTTATAGACCATGCAGTAGGTGTAGTTATTGGAGAAACAACCGTAATTGGTAATGATGTTCTTATATACCAACAAGTAACTCTAGGAGGAGTAAGTTTATCTCATGGTAAACGACACCCTACAATAGAAGATAATGTAGTAATAGGTGCTGGTGCTAAAGTTTTAGGTAATATTACTATTGGCAAAGGAGCTAAAATAGGTGCTAACTCTGTAGTTATAAAAGATGTTCCAGCACATTCAACAGCTGTTGGAGTTCCTGCTAAAATCATATCAAATTGTGGTAACAAAAATAAACTCCGTCATGATATATTACCAGATGTTGATAGAGAAATGTTTCATTATCTTATTAAACGAATTGCTGTACTAGAAGAGTGTGTTAAGAGTGGTAACATTGAACTAATGGAAAAAGAGGACCATGAACTAACAGAAGTATATGAAACCTTTATCAAGTCAATATAAATAGCTTTTGAGTATAATTCAAAGATTTTTTGAATTTTAATAAAGGGCTAAAAATGCTTTCACAACGGATACAAAGACTATCTACTTCTATGACAATCGCTATTACCACTCTAGCACTAGAGCTTAAAGCAGAGGGTAAAGATATATTATCTTTTTCTGCTGGTGAACCTGATTTTGACACTCCAGCACCAATTAAAGATGCTGCTAAAAAAGCATTGGATGAAGGAAAAACAAAATATACAGCAATACCAGGTACTCCAGAACTACTAAAAGCAGTTGCTGAAAAGTTAAAAAGAGATAATAACTTAGAGTATGATACAAATATGATTCAAACTAACAATGGAGCAAAACACTCTTTGTTTAATCTCTTTCAAGCACTAATAGATGATGGTGATGAAGTAATAATACCTGCTCCATATTGGGTAACATATCCTGAAGTAGTAAAATACTCTGGTGGTATTCCAGTAATTATAGAAACAGATGATAGCACAAGCTTCAAAATAACTCCAGAACAACTAAAAAATGCTATAACTCCAAAAACAAAAGTTTTAGTTATAACAACTCCATCAAACCCTACAGGTTCAGTATATTCAAAAAAAGAATTAGAAGCTATAGCAGAGGTTTTAAAAGATACAAATATAATTGTATTTAGTGATGAAATGTATGAAAAATTAGTCTATGGAGATGTCAAATTCACACCTTTAGCATCAATTTCTGAAGATATGTTTCAAAGAACTGTTACAATTAATGGTCTAAGTAAATCAGCATCTATGACAGGTTGGAGATTTGGTTATCTAGCTACTCCAAATGTTGAATTAGTAAAAGCTATGAATAAACTCCAATCTCAAAGCACATCAAATATTAGCTCAATTACCCAAGCAGCAGCTATTGCTGGACTTAATGGTTCTATAGATAATATTGTTGAAGATATGAGAAAAGTATTTGAACAAAGAAGAGATGAAGCTTGTGAACTTGTAAATAATATTGATGGATTATCTGTTATAAAACCAGATGGAGCTTTTTATCTATATATCAATATCAAAGAGGTTAGCAATGACTCACTAGAGTTTGCAAAAGAGCTACTATCTCAAGAGGGAGTAGCTGTTGTACCAGGAATTGCTTTTGGAACTGAAGGATATATTAGACTCTCTTTTGCCACAGATATAGATACTATTCGTGAAGGAATTAAACGAATAGAGAGATTTGTAAAACAAGATAAATAAAACAAATCTATTAAAAATATCCCCTTTGATAAATAAAAGGGGATTTTTTCTTTTTTAAAACCTCTACAAAATAAAAAGTTAATATAATATATTAACTGAACTATTAGCTATTTTTTTCTATACTTAAAGAAAAAAAGGATTTAAAATGAAATTTTTAAAATTTGTAGCAACTATTGCTTTAATAGCTACACTTTTTAGTGGTTGTACGAAAGAGGTTAAAAAAGATGTATTTATAGAAAATAATATTACAAGACCAGAGCTTGAACCTTATCAACTTAATGCAATTGCTGACCAGATATTTAAAAATGAGACAGGAGGAAATCTCAAATATATTATGTATTGGTCTCCTAATGAAAATTTTGCATCACTTGGTTATGGTCACTTTATTTGGTATCCTGCTAATCAACCTGTAGTATATGACCAAACTTTTCCTGATATGATACAATATTATATTGATAATAAAGTAGATATTCCACAATGGCTTAAAGAGCAAAAAGACAAAGGTCTCCCATGGGCAAATAAACAAGCATTTGATAGTGCAAAAGGGACTCCAAAATATGAGCAACTTAAAACTCTTTTAATTAATACAAAAGCACTTCAAACAAAATTTTTCTTTGATAGAGTAGTAGATGCTATTCCAGAAATAGTAAAATATGTACCAAAAGATAAAAGAGACTATATAAAAAATAACTATAATGCTGTAGCCAATACAGATGGAGGTTGGTATCCATTAATTGATTATATCAATTTCAAAGGAAAAGGAATAAAAGAGACAGAAAAATATAATAATCAAGGTTGGGGATTACTACA
>Ga0256828_1001144_pt1 | contig 16835 bp, 22 predicted proteins | sample CV88metaG_FD_185993 | JGI IMG/M metagenome (GOLD analysis project Ga0256828, IMG submission 185993) | Hydrothermal vent microbial communities from East Pacific Rise, Pacific Ocean - CV88 | ecosystem: Environmental > Aquatic > Marine > Hydrothermal vents | place: Pacific Ocean: East Pacific Rise...
TTATATAGAGTTGGTAAAATGATAAAAGATTTAGGAGAAGATTATGAATATCATATTAGAATATTATATTCAAATATAGAACCATTTGAAACAAAATCAGAAATAGAACAAATAATTAAAGGAATATGATGGTATAATTACATAGGCATTTTATAGGTACAAACCTCCTACATAAAAAGACATAGATACCTTTTTGTTTAAAGTTTAACAATAGTATCTATAAATGTAAGTCCTATGTAATACACTTTCTCTCTTTGTGTATAATGTTTTTTCTCATTAAATGTTAGTGCATTTATAGAGCCAACACGATAATAAATATCTTTTTCCAAATTTTTTCAGTATTTATTATTTGATTGTTGGTTCTATTAAGTGTAAAAGCTTAAGCAAAATTAAAATATGGAGGTATCAATATGGCAGAATGTATATTGGTTCAAGGCAATAGTGGTATTGGAAAAAGCTACTCAATGCTAAATCTTGATAAAGATGATTTTATATTATTACAATCAAGAAACAAGAGATTACCATTTAAACATAACTTTGAAAAGTGGGATAAAGATAAAAAATCTGGTTCTATAATTCAAGTTCCTACAATGGATATGTTGTTTCCAATGGTAAAAGGGTTAGTGCAACACGGAAAAAGAATATTTGTCCTAGATGATTTTCAATACTTTTTTGCTAAAGATGTATATGCCAGAGCAGATGAAAAGAATTATGACAAATGGACTGAACTTGCAAAAATGTTTTGGGATACAATCACTAGAATACAAGATGAGGTTGATGAAGATGTAAGAGTATATATCTTAACTCATACACAAGATGATGATGGTAAAGTTAGTATGAAAACAGCAGGTAAGATGATAACTAATACAATAACCCCAGAGGGGATATTTACAATAGTTATAGGTGCAGAAAAGGATAGTGATGGCAACTATTTTACATCTGTTAATAATGGTAGAAATACATTAAAAGCGCCTGTAGGAATGTTTAATGATAGAGAACCAAATGACTTAAAAGTTATAGATGATAAAATCTGTAGTTTTTACAATATAAAATAAAAGGAGATTAGAATGAAACAAAAAGATTTATTAGAAAAATTACTTAAAGGTAAACAAAATGGTATTGTAGAACAAGGTGGAATGTTTGAATATAAAGTTGAAACAAAAAGAGTTATTATATCTCAAGTGTTAGATGATAGACTTGATCTTGTAACAATGAGTTATGCAGAAGCATTAGAGTATTTACTACCATAGTAAAGAACCACAAATAAAAAAAAATAAAAAGGAAAATAAAATGAGCGATTTTTTAAACGAACTAGGATTGGATACACAAGCATTTAATGAAGCAGAAGCACAAGAGGTTGGTTCTGGGTTTAAAGTATTAGAAAGTGGAGTATATGTAGCAAATATTAATTTATTATGTACATTTATGACAAAGAATGGTGCTAAGATGATGATGGCTAAAATCATTATTCCAAGTGAAGATGATAGAGAAATTACTGTATATCAAAATATTACTAAAAAGAATGGAGAACCAAATACAATAGGTACTGCTACATTTAAACATATATTAGATGCAACAGGATTGGATTTATCTACTTTATCAACTGCTGATGAAAAGCTAAAAACTTATGGATATGAAAGTGATTGTAAAGTTGTAAAAGGTATTGCAAAAGCAAATATTAAAGTATGTGTAAGACAAGTATTTGAAGAGGGTGCTGAATATGAAGATTACAATGAAATTGAAGCATACTTATTATCAGATGGAACCAATAGTAAAGGTGAAAATATAGAAGATGCTTTTAAAGAGAAGATTGCAAAAACACCTGTATTAAAAAGAAAAGCCAAAGAGGTTACTAAAAAAGAGGAACCAAAAGCAGATAGTAGTATTGCAGATTTAGTATAAGGTTATGAAAGCAATGTTGATCAAGAGAATGATTTTTGATAGAGATACCAAATCTCATTCTCTTGTAAGAGCTGATAAAATAAATAAACATAAACTTAGTAAACAGATGAAAGGTATATATTATGTGGTTCTGTATTATTCAACATATACGGAAAATATAATACAAATATATGACCATCCATTTGGAACATTTTATGATGAAGTTATTTTTGATAAATATAAACAAATAAATATATTAGAAGTATTGAATATTTGGTTCAATGATAAAGATATATTTTTAGAAGATATAATTAAGGATATATAATATGGAATATACACATATAATTGATCATATACCTATACCTGCTTCAAGACCTAGAGTGTCAAGATGGAGTACATACTATAATGAGCCATACAATAGCTATAAGAAGTTTTTAGAACAAAACATATTAGATAGTATAGGTAAAAAAGAAATGCCTATATTTTCAAAGTATGAGCCTATTATAGTAGAAGTTGTATTTGAGATGCCTATACCTAAATCTACAAGTAAAAAGAAAACTATGCAGATGATAGGAGAACCACATACTAAAAAATCAGACTTAGATAATCTAGTTAAGGCTGTTTTAGATTCAATGAATGGTAAAGTATTTCACGATGATGGACAAATATGTAGTTTGGTTCTGAATAAAAAATACTCTTTAGAACCAAAAACAATAATAAATATAAGGGAATACAAATGGTAAATAAAGAAGTAATTAAAGATAAAAAAGCAATATATGGTTCTAATTTTGAATGTATAGCTACTAGGGTTACAGAGTACCTTAGAGATAAAGAGCTATTATCTATTATGAAAGATATAGAACCAGAAGATATTGCATTTATTATGGGATTAATGAAAGGTTGTAGAATTGATGCTATTGATGAAAAAATAACGGCAAAAGAACCAAATAATAATAGAGCAAAATTATTGTTGGCAAAGGAGGATAGTGTATTGGATCAAAATAACTATTTTTGGATTGCTAGAAATTACAAAGAATATAAGGAGTTATAAGATGAAATTGTTTGATTATAAAAGAGAACCAGAATATAGTAATAATGATTGGGTTAGAGCTATATATGATTTTAATAGAATTAGAAATGGTTTAAAATTAAATATTAACAAAGAGGTTCTGATGTTAGATGAAGAACTAATTGAATTTAATGAAGCTAAAACATTAGCAGATTTAATTGATAGTGTATTGGATACAGATTATGTATTTCAAGGTTCTAAAATTAAGATTGCATTTAATTATAGACCAGATGAAGATAATACTGAATTTGTAAATAAATATAGTAAATTATTATCTGAAAGATATGATATGTTATTGGTTCTGTTGGATACAGATGATGTTGCCAATATACTTAGATGGAGCCAAAAGATAATAGCTCATTGCAATAGTCTTAAAACTAAGAAATTAGATAATAATGGCAAAGTAGTAAAAGGTAAAATACCAAATGCTACAGATATGATTGCAGAGATGCTAAAAGAAAGAGGAATAGAAAATATTACTCTTTAATAATTATCTGCTACATTAGGTAAGCTAGGGTTCTTAATTGATCGCTTGATCTTTTTTAAGAACTCTTTAGCTTTTTCTTTAGCTATATTCTCTTTAGCTTTTTTTTCAGTTTTACTATCACTTCTAATTGCTTCATCTTTTAAGAACTCAATACCACCTGCAACTGCATCCAATATATCATCGTGAGATAAAGAACCACTTTGTTCTGTTATATGTGATATTTGATATGTAAAAGAATATTTTATTTTTTTATCAGCATCTCTTAGCAAAGAACCTTTATCTATTACTAATCTTCTCTGCATCAATAGTGGTTCTATAGTCCTAATAATTCTCTTTTCTTTTTGACTTTTAGCTTTAGTTTCTTCTACACCACATTTGTAAGTTTCATATAATACAGTAGTAAATAACTTAGTAAATAATCCATCTCCAAAGTTATCTTCAAGAACCACTTGTTGAACTTCATATTCTTTTGCAAGTTCAGATAGAAACTCTAAGTTCTCATTTGAATATCCACCTTGCAAGCCACCAAAATTAAGGATAAAGAATTTAGAACCAAATGTACCTACAATAGCATAACCTACTTCATCTTTTCCTCTACCTGCAGGGTCAACAAATAAAATCTTTCTTTGGTATGGTTGAAAATCTTTTGATACATATCTTGGAGCATATAAAAAATCTCCTTTAAAACCATTATTTTTTACTTTCCATTCAATAAGATTTCTTTCAGAACCATACATAATAGATATAGGTGCTTTATCTTTATCACACTCATATACCATAAATTCATATAATTTTAATGGATATTTTTCTGCATCAGATAAAGATGTATCTAACATATATTGCAATTTATATCTTGCTTTACCTTTTATTTTTTGTTTTAAAAGATGTTCCATATTATTTCTTTTATCTGTATTGGTTCCTACTAAGTGTGGGTTCTTTTTACAAATATAAGATATATGCTTTGCTAACATACCATTATATGCTTCTATATTTTCTGGGTATTCAGCAGGTATAATGGTACATCTAAAACCATCATCGTCAATTAATGTATTATATATACTATCAGATGATTGTGGAGTACAAATACATATCTCTCTAAAAACACCTGCAATACCTAAGTTGGCTGTATCTCTGGTTCCATCTAACAACTTCTCTCTTTTGTCTGATGTACCACTATTTTCTGGAACCTCAACATCATCATAAATAATAAAAGATGCTCTACTACCTGTTTTAGTAGAAGTAACACCAAATGCACACATACTTGGACTATCATCTGGTAATCTACATCCTACATCAAACTTTTCAGTTGAACTTCTATCATCTCCTTGTGGTTCTAAAGATTTTAATATTGGTAATACTTTTATTAACTTTAACACGAACCCTACAAAAGATTTTGCTCTTTTACTTGTAGCTGATACAACTACTATTTTTTCATCTGGGTTTCTATATAGGAGCCAAACACTAAATATTTGTAATGTTAATGATTTCGCTAATCCTCTTTGAGCTTGTAGCATAGTAGGTATTTTATCTTTTGAATTAACATCTCTTTCACAAAACTTAGCCATATATAATTGATCTCTTGTAGGATATGGTAAATTCAAATACCAAAAAGAATATTTATAAAATTCTCTAAAATTATTCATCAAGAGTTGTTTATCATTAAAAGATAATTTAGTATAATCTTTTATCCTATGGCTATATGTTTTTGTGTCCTGAGCCTTTAAGGGATATGCTAGGATCATTTAATAGAACCTCTAAGTTTCATATACTCATCCATTTCAGTATTTTTATCTTCAATAAGTATTTTATTATTTTTCAACATAGTTATAGCACCCTGCAATTCAATAGGTTTTATTTTACCCTCTTGGATACCCTCTATTAAGCTATCAACTACAAGTTCATTTAGAACCACCAATTTCTCTTCAAGTGATAAAGTAGATGTATCAATATCTTGCATTAAAATTTTACCTTTGCTTTATTGTGTCTTTTTAAATCGTGTTTAATCTTGTTTTTAAGCCCTGTAACACCTAACATATTTGGAGCAAACCCAAACATACTATTTACATTTTGTTGGCTTATAGAACCCTTTGTGGCTTCATTATATGGCATTGTTAATAAATTTACTGCTTTGTTCAATAAATCAACAGTTGGTAATGTAGCATACGGACTTTGTACAACATTATATCTTGATTGGCTGAATACTCGCTTACCTGTACCAAGATTGTATATATTATCTATTAATATTGGTATATAAGATGCTTCTGGTAATTGGTTCATTATTGTACTTGCCATTCTTTCTGGTTCTAAATGTTTTTTAAGTTCTTTACTATCAGAACCATAATCTGCATAGGCTTTACCCATATTTGCTAAATATAGCCCTGTAGCTTGTGATATTAACATACCAACTACATACATATCTTTTTTGTTAATACTTCTACCAAACTGATTTACATAAGCTGTAACCATATAGTGTTTAAGTTCTAGTGCTATTTTACCAAATAAAGTTTCTCCAAATAATGTATCTCCTGATACTGCTCCTATTTTATCTGATATATGTCCTCTTTGAATAGTATGATCAGTAAAATTTCTAACTAAATTTTGAAATAATAATCTAGTATTATTATCCCATTTTTTTAAATTAAGTGCTTTTATTGATAGTCCATCAAATTCACTATGCTTATTGAATTGGTTCTGTATTTCTTTTAACAAGTCTGTAGATATACCCAATTCTTTTAAAAATTTAACTTGTCCATTGCTAAGTTCATCTGCCCTAAATAACCTTGTTAATTTTACTATTGTGTCATTAGTAATAAGATTTTGAGTAAATGCAGTTAAAGGTTTTATACCTCCAAGAACCAAAGTAAAATCTGCCATCTTCTCAGTAGCATTTTCTCCAACATCAAACCATTTATCTAATCCTTTTGGTTCTTGTCCTGATATTAAATTGTAACTATCATCATATATTCTTTGGCTTATAAAGTGGTTCATTTCATTACCAACTGCAAAATATGTTTTTAACTCATCTCCATAAACACCATCTATTTTTCCTCTTTTTATATTGCTCCATATAGTTTTCATAGTAGGTAAACTTAATGTGCCATTTGTTACTGCTATATGGTATAAAGATTTAGATGCTTCTGCTGTCATACTAACATAAGTCATCCCTAGTAATCTCCACATATTCAAGTTACTTAATATTTTATAACTTCTGTGTAGTGGATTGTGTGTATCATCATTTAATGGAACCCCTTTAAATAACTTTATAACATTATCAAATCTATTAATCTCGGCTTCTGCTTTAGATTTAGATATTTCTCCACTTGCTACTTTCTCATCAAGTTCATCTAATATTTTATTACGAACCAAAGGCAATCCATCTTGATCTAATTTAGGACTATATTCCAAAGCATCATTATATTCAATTTCCATTTCCATAGCTTTTTGTTCATCACCATTTTCAATAGCTGTTTTCATAGCATTGTATTTTGCATAAGCATTAAAACCTGCTTCATCTCCATATTGTTTAGAGATGTATTCTTTTTGGTTCTGATATTGTTCTTTTAGTTTTTCAAGTTTTTCAATATCTGCTTTTGTCAATTTCTTTTTATTTGTTAGTTCATATATCTTTTTTTCTAAACCATATAATTTACCCAAATCTGCTTTATTTATTTTTATCTTAACACTATCAACTGTTAAATTTTTGAGTGCTAAATCTCCACTCATTTTTCTAGCATATTTACTATGAGTTCCTAAAAAGTCTTTTTTAATAAAATCATATAATCTTACTTTGGTTCCTTTTATATCAATATCAGACATTCTATCGAGCCCTAATCTATGTTTAATATATCCATTTTCACTTTTCATAAGATAATATGGACTTTTAAATAAGTGGGCTTCTTTAGGGTCAAGATGTTTATTATTCCATAAATTTACTGCAAAATTTTCTACACTTTCTGATATATCTTTAAGTTCTTGGTTCAGTCTTATACCAACTTCTCCACCACTTAATCCCTCACTTAATAGTTCTTTGCTTCTATGATTTATTGCACTTTTTAGAATTAAATCTTTGAAATCTTTTAAAGAACCACCTAATTGTTGTATCTGTGTTTTAATATTATCTGCATATTCTATATGAAAATAATTATCTACTTTTGGTATTCCACCATCTTGAAAATCTATATGACCATTATTTTTTAATGTATCGTGTAAGTCCATTGAAAATTGCTTGATAAAATCTAATGAATGAATAGCACTACCCATTGCTTCACTATCTGACTGACCAAATACATCTATAAATTGTTTTTGTAAGTCCTGTAAAGCATTACTATCATTATATGTATCATCTACATTTCTTCTTGACTGAACCCTACCTAATATATCAGATAATTTATCTGTACTATTATTATATCTATATTTAATCTTTGCAGGTAATCCTGCAATATGGAATATATTATCTTTAAGTTTTTTGAACCCTAATGTCATTTTTTCCATAATTTCATCTTCTGTTGCCATTTTCAAATCTTGTAACGATATTCTATCTTTAACAGTATCTACTGTGGCTCTATCGTTAAAAAATGCTTTAGATAATCCTGCAAATGTATCACTATGAGAATTTGTAGTATATGTATATAAATCAGTTCTTAACTTCTTAAATAATGATTTATCAAATGTACCTTTTTCTACATCTTCTCCAATTTTATATATAATATCTTCTACATTTCTTGATGCAAATGTATCTACATATTTAATTGCTTCATCTGAAAATTCTTTTGCAATTTGCTCTTTTTCTACTTCAGTTTTTGCTTCTAATATCTTTGTATTATATTCGTCTATCTTTGTGGCTCTTTTAAAAGCTTTAGAGTGTGTATCTGCTAATTGCTTATAGTTACCTCTACCAAATATATTATTTAATGTAGCACCAAATACAGCACTCATAATATATTCGCCTTTTCCAATATCTCTTTTTGATATATCATCTAATAAATATGTAGATGCTACACCAGATACAGAACCTGCTAATGTTCTACCTAATATAGAACCACCTAGTTTTACTGCCATAAGTGGAGCTGTTGCTTCTAATGTTGAAGCACCTGCAATATATACAGGAGCATCTATAAGACCAGAACCAAGTGTTAATACTTTTGAAAGGTATGGATGTTCATCTTCATATTGTTTTGAATTTAAAGCACTATCATATAATTTATTTATTTCATCTCTAAATTGTTCTGGATTTATTTGTTCATCTTCATATATTTTATTTATATGGTCTTGATAAAAACTATTTGATAATATATCTTTATTTTTATCTTCAAATTCTGTTCTTATTTGGTTCTTTCTTATATCATAAGATGCTATATCTGTATCTTCATCATAATTTGTTTCATCAAATAATCTATTTATAGAAGCACCTATTAATGTATTATCTACAATATTAGAATGAACATAATCAAGTGCAGATGCACTTGTATTATCTATTGGTTCTGGTTTATTTTGTTGTTGTTCTAGGTATCTACTCATTTTAGTTTCTTCCTGAATATATCATATTTCCTGTATTTATTACACTTTTAAAGTGTGTATAATCTTTATTAATATCATCTATTATATCTTGTGTTATTAATGGTGTCAAGTCCTTGTAGCTAGTAACATTGTCTATTTTAGCTAAATCGTCTTCCGTTATCATACCATTATTTAATCCATAATATATAATAGAACCAAGCATATCTTCTTGAGTATTGCTATGTTTAGATAGAAATTGCAATTGTCTATTTTTAATATCTAGTATTTTTTGATTACTTAATAATATATCTGTTCCTATATCATTGTTTTTTAATATACTAAGTTTTCCTAATTTTCTAGTGTCGTACTTAGCAGACTTAATATCACTATCTTTAAATCTTATAGCATAGGTATCTTTTTTACCATCAACAGAACCACCGTGTATAATATACTCAAAACCATTATTTGTTTTCAATACTGTTAACTTAGCATTTTTTAACATATCACTTTGTTCTGATCCATCAAAGTTTACTTTTGTTGTAAAAGTTTCGCCTGTATTTAATGCTTCAAATTCAGCACTATCTACATAATCCAATACACTTCTAACAGAACCTGCTATTGATTTTAATTTATTTTGAGATATATTTGTATTTACAATAGTACCATTTATTGGTTCTGTTTCATTTCCATTAGAACCAAACTTATACATACTGTCATATTTTGTATCTGATAATACTTTATTAAATTTTATTTTATCCTCATCTTTAGATGTTGTTTTTAGTAAATCTTCTATGCCATTAAATACATCGTCATCTCCATCATTAAAATCATCACTATCCATATCGTTCTTTTGCATATATAAATCTATCGCTTCTATGGTAGCTGTATGCCCATATTTAGATACCAATTTATCATATCTTATTTTACCATTTCCACTATCAGCATTTAGTTTTAATAATATTTTTTGAGTATTTTTATTTCGTTTCATTTGATTTGATAGATCATCTAAATCTGGTTCCATTCCATTATTTACCATAAGTTCATAACTTGTTAAGATATTATCCTCTTTTAGTGATAATCCAATTCCACTTTGTTTTTTCAGATTAATTCTATCTATTAACCCATTGATACTTTTAGAACCACTAATATTAATTTTATCATACTCTTTTGGTAAAGCTCCATTATCACTTAGTAATTTTAATAATTTAGGTTTATCTTCATCTGATGCAGTATTAAATGTATCCAATAAATGAGATTTTATTATCTTTTTGTCATCTGCATTTAGTGTAAAGTTTTTAGTATTTGCTGTTCCTATTGTATATTTACCAGATACTATATTTTTAAAAGCTACATTAGTATTCTGTGTTCTGATTGCTTGTTTAATATATTTATCTACTCTTGTTTTAAGTGTTGGTTCTTTAATATTTGATGTATCCAAAAACTTAGTAGCTGTTACATTATTTATATACCCATTTTCATCTTTTTCAATATGAGATGTTAATGCAGGTATATTTTTAGATAATGATGTTAAATAGTCATTTACGGCATCTTTTTTTAATGGCTTAACTTTATACTTATTAAACTTATTTTTGCTTTCTATATACTCGTTTGTTGACTTAATAGCTGTAGTTAGATTATTGATAGAACCACCAATATCTATTTTGTCAACAACACCATCTTTATTTAAAGATATTGCATCCATTGGAGCTGTTTCTATAATAGCTTGATTAGTTTCTTTAACTTCAGTATCCAAATCTTTATATTGTTGATACATATTTGCATCGCCTTTATATGAAGCCATATAAGTAGTTGTTAAATTTCTAATATGTTCCTTTGCATCTGCATCATCAGTTCTATTAAGTTCAACTTCTTGTAGGCTATTTATAACTTTACTTATATTTTCATATCTTGCTGTTGGTTCTGCTGTTGGATCATTTGCTTGTATATCTAAAATTGCTGTTTTTATTCTTCTGTCGTAGGCACTTATTTTTTGGTTCAAATCTTTTTGTTTTTGAACCTCTTCTTCTTTAGATAATTTATTGTCAATATATTTAACAGAACCAACTGCTTTAGCCATAGTTAATAGATTACCTGCTAGGTCATTACTTTTCTTATTGAACCCAGAAGATGTTGCTGTATTAAATTGTACTTGTTTTAACATTGTTTATTTCCTTTTCTACTGCTTAAGAGTTTGGTATGTAGTAGCACCTGTAGTTGCACCACCTACTAAGCCATTTAGCATTTGAGTATAATAATCTCCTACACTATTTTTTGCAATTCTTTGTTGAGCTTCTAAGTCTATTTTATCAGCTAATATACCATTTAGTATATTTACTTTATCGTCATTTGCTTTAGAATTTAATCCACTCATTTGTTCACCAGATTTAACCTCATAAATCTCTTTCATTCGTTTAAGTGTATTACCTCTTGTAATTGTACTACCACTATGAGCTATAATAGAACCCATACCTTTAGCTGTATTACTTGCCAATTGTACTTGGTTCTGTAATAAATTACTTTCTAATTTACTTATATTTTGTTTATTTATTTGAGTTTTTAAAGCATATCTTCTATTTGCTTCTTTACCCATTGCTTTTGCATTTCGTAATTGTTGATCGTGTTGTTCACTTGCATTATACATTCCAATACTTGCACCTGCAATTACTGCTATAGTTCCTGCTGTTACCCAAGCCATATCTATTCTCCTATTAATAATTTTATACTACTATCTTCCAATAATAATTCTTTATCTTTATCTATGTATTTATTGTATAATTCATCTATATTTCTAGTGTTATTGTGGTTCTTATGTATGTTTTGTATAATACAATCTTCCAAACAATATACAACTTTTCTACCTAATGATGCTTCTGAAATATATGGAGCTTTTATTTCATATACTTTAGAACCATCATATAATCTTAAAGAACCAGATATTAATTGAAATATATGTGGTTCTTTATGATGTTCTCCTATAGCAAGAGTTCCTGCTTTTAGTTCTATAGTTCTTACATATATACCATCTGTAAAATCGTGTAAAGTTGGTATATCCTCAATATTTAGTTTATTTATTTGTAGTTTATTCATTTATCTGTATATGTGGATAATCATAAGAACCACCAATGTTATATGTTAGTCCCAATTCAACATTCAATCTCAATATCCTACCTGCTCTTAAAAATGCTCTATGCACTTCATACCAATTCAATAATGCTTCTTTATTTGAATAATCAAAACAATTAATGCCTTTTACATACGGAACCACATCTACTGCCATACCTGTTTGATGATATGATTTTGTTACATAACCATCTAATTCAGATTTTCCATTTTTGTATAATTTATTTTGTTGTTCTGCTGTTCTAAGACCATCTATAATAGAAAAATCAACTTTACTTTCTTTTAGTGCAAGTTCACAAAGTTGTTTCATCTTTGGTTCTATATCTTTTAAGTATTCTAAACTTTTTTTACCAAATTTAAAACTCATTTTCCTCTTCCTTTCCAAGTCTTACTATCATACCAATATATTAAGAACCCCCATATAACTACAACACCTAATGCAAAATTTGCAATTTCAATATCTGTAACATTATTTAACCACATTGCACACATCCAATTTTTTGTTTAGTTTGTATTGTTTAATCATCCATAAATCGACTGTACGGCTATTTAATGATTTAATTCTAGTAAGTACCTCTTGAGATGGTTTAGGGTATATAGGACATACAGAAACACTATTTTCATAACATCCTGATAATAATAGAACCAAACATATACTACCAATTATCTTTTTCATATACATCCTTTCCACAATCCATATTATCTATCTTTCTATACTCATCTAAAGTTTTATTGGTTCTCTTAGTGTTTTTTAATTTTTCACTATTAGAACCAGATTTGTACATAGTTACTGCTAGTATTAAATCTTTTAAAACTTTTAATATTGTATCCAACATTATTTTACTTCTATCTTTAAATTATTATGTTTAGATTTTTTAATTGCTTCAATCATAATTAAAGCTAAATCTCTACTAATACCACTTGTCTTGTGGTTCACTAAATAATCTACACCTTTAGCAATTAAGTTGATTACTTGCTTACTGCTTAATATCGCTATTATTATATTAATCATATTGTTCTCCTATCTGTTGCTCTTTTTGTATGTCTAGTATCATATATAGCTAATCCCATAAATATAATTTGAACTAAACTAATTATTGTTAAATGATACCCTATCCAATTTATATCTGTAGATAGTGGTTCATATAGATTAGATAGAACCACAATAAATACTCCAAATATAAATGCAAATACAGGTTTATTGCTTTTATATAGTTTAATCTTAATAGAAAGCATAAAACTTAATATTGATACACTTGTTGTGAATGCAATCATTGCATAGTTAAATGTTAAGCCACTCATTTGGTTTTTCCTTTCACATACGATAATACTATCAAACTTATTTGTTCGCTCATAAATGCACCTGCACTAGCCAATCCAATTCTTAGCTCACTGCTAAGTTCTGCATTATAATATAATAGTCCATAAAATAGAACCACTGCTACAATACCACCAAATATACTTCTACTTAATAATATCATAGTTATTCTTAATATGCTCATATCTCTATATGGGTTCTCTTTAACTGTATCTGCTATATGGCTTAAGAAACTAAATACTAAGCCTGTAGCAAATAAAGAACCCATCTCATACTTTACTTTGTTTACCACCTGTTAACTCCAATTTATATCTTCAAGTTTTATTTTATCAATTTCTGCCTTATTACTAACTGACCTAATTCCATCTATGTAATCATTCATAGCTCTAATATCGTCCATATTTCCTGACATTAGTATATTGTTTTGTTTGTATAATGGGTACTTCTCTGTTATTAGTTCTTTAGCTTTAGCTTTTATATCTTTTATTCTTTGCTTATTAGCTAACTCATCCATTAGTTCTGTATCAATTACTAGATTACCATTATCATCTAACTTTAATTTCTTACCTCTAATATCCATTTCAGTCATACCAGATGGTAATTCCATTAGTTCATATCCTAGTTCTTCGTGTATCGGTAGTAGTTCGTTGTGCATACTTACTACTGTTATTTTATTGTCTATGTTTTGTATTATCATATTATGCTCCTATGTATGTTATTGATAGGTTAGTATGCCAACTTGAACCACCGAACACATATTCATTGTCATCTGTACTTCCAGCTTTGCAGTAAACTAAATCACCTTTATTTAGTTTTACTACTCTATTCATTGATGCCCTTTGAAATGTATCTGCACCATTATCGTATACAGCACCAGATTGATGTTCGTGTCCTGTGATAAACAGATCTACATATACAGAGTCCTCAGCTAAGTACATTAATATAAATGCACTAATTTCATAAACCCCATCCTTTGGACATTGCCACACTCCACCTTTATATGCATTATGTGTATCTACTTGTACATCATTGAAGTCTATTATTATATCTGTATCTATATTCCCTGCATTTCTACCTGCGAAAAACATAGGTCTATCCTCTATTACCATATCATTACATATAATCTGCTTTGTTTCTATATTCTCAATATTAGCAGAACCCATATTGTTTTCTGCTAATTCGTATTCATTCCATTTGCTCATATCTATCTCCTTAGTGTCTTACTATTGCTTGTGGTGTACCGTGTTGTACTTGTATTGGGTTCTTTAACCAACTGATTGCACCTAGTTCTTGACCTATTGTTGGTTCTAGTTTATATACTTGGATGTTGTCGAAATATGCTTCTTTATTGTCATCATATCCTAACATTAAATGTAAATATCTTAAATCATATTGTGCTATCGTTATAAATGTTTTGTTACCATTAAATGGTAAATATGAAAGTTCGTAATACTGCTCTGTTGGTGCATCAACATTAGAAGTTGCTCTAATATATGCTCTATTACTTGTAGTACCTTTCTGATATATTTTTACAGTGTACTTGCTACCACTCTCTATTAGAAACTCTGAACTAGTAGCTCTCGGGTAATCAGTATCAGCACCACTGATTTTCAGCATCCCATCTACTACTGATAGTGTAGCGTCCTCGTGAGCACTCCATCCATCAATAGTACCATCACTAAAATCACCATTTACTACCAAGTTACCACCTGTAGTTTCATACCATTTACCTGTACTTACATCATATATTGGTCTATTATCATCTACTGATTGTTTCTCATATAAACCTATATTTGGTCTATTCTTACTGAATATATAACTACCATCTTCTTTTCTACCTACCCAATATATACCATCACTTACACCTGTAAAATCTACTGTTTCAGTTACTTCTGTACTATCATTGATGAACCCTTTGCTATCAATACCTTTAGTAAAACTGAATACTCCATTTGTAATGTTTAGGTTTGAACCATCTGTTACTCTTTTGAAGTAACTATCATCTGGTGTTGTATTTGCATTTGTATCTATATACCCGTAGTATAGGTATTGTCCTCCTTTTGCGTTGTAGTCATTAGCTGTCGTAGATATTGTGAAATTACCAATATGCGCACTAAAATAGTCAGACCCCTCAGCATCTGATGTATTTAGTCTTAACCATCCACTTCTTTTAGTATCATATAATACCCAAGCACCACTATCATCAATTCTCTTAATCACAACATCTCTCAACTTAACAGGTTTACCATTCACATCGTATGTTGGTATCTTGTTACCTGATTTACCTGTACCAATATATGTTCCTATTGTAAATGTTTCTGATTTACATTTGTAGTATATAACGTGCACGCTACCATTTAAGTTCTCCCATGAACTATTAACATTTATACTCCATATTTTACTATTATGCGTATACCTATTATTTTGGTATTCTGATTTTCTATCCAAATTTAAAACCACAGAACCACTTTGTGTTTTAGAAGTATTACCTGACCATCCAACGCCATCTGTCATTAACGATTTACTCATCCAATAATCCAACTCAACCCCCATACTGTGCTTAATCTCGTGACCTGCATCACCAGAACCCTCGTACATTATCATACCCTCTCTAGTAACAGGATTGTATGCTTCTATGTAGTATTTGTTATGGCTAGTGAACCCATATTTGATATGTGTGTATAGTGTTTGGTATAGGACATAGGTTTCTGCGTCTTCATTAACATTGACTTCGTTCCCTAGTGTTAAAGGTGAGAAATTACTTATCCTTGAACCATTATATGCTTCGGCATAAGTATCATTAGTAATAATAGCATTGCCTTTTCCTCTGATGCCGTCTTCGACTATATTGTGGTGTGTATTACTCCTACCCTTAATATGCACCTTACTTGTATTAACTACACAACTACCTTCACCATTATTAGCTAGTGGTAGTATTGATAGGTTACTGAATGTTGCTGTGTCGTCGTCGCCAGAACTTGCACACTCAAGTCTTATTACTATAGTTGTATTATCATCATCTATTTTTATTATATGTAGTATTGAACCTATCACAATTGGGGTCAACAGTGTTGCGTCAACCTCATCGAAAACCTTTAGAACAGGTGCATTACCACTAGCGTTACAACTTATAGCATAATATCCTGCTGAAAAAATAAACTCTTGATATGCATAACCATAATCTGTGGTATTGTTATTTACACTTAAAGTTGTCCCATCAGAACTTAAACCAGCATCATTACCTGCAGTCCAATTATCAACGCTACTTGTATCATTACTACTATCAATCAAATCAACTGCATCATCTGCAATTACTGCAAACCCTCTACCAACTCTCTTATTGTAATATCCACTACCATTATTTGGTTGTGTGAAGTCAACACTACTAATTCCTGTTTCTATTTCTTGTGTATCTCCGTTTCCTGTGTATGTAACTACTGCGTGGTTCTTTACTATAGCTGTAT
>Ga0256828_1001145_pt1 | contig 16820 bp, 22 predicted proteins | sample CV88metaG_FD_185993 | JGI IMG/M metagenome (GOLD analysis project Ga0256828, IMG submission 185993) | Hydrothermal vent microbial communities from East Pacific Rise, Pacific Ocean - CV88 | ecosystem: Environmental > Aquatic > Marine > Hydrothermal vents | place: Pacific Ocean: East Pacific Rise...
TACCCGGTACAACAGGTACATCAGCTTCTATCATCACATCTTTTGCTTTTGATTTATCACTCATCAACTGCATAACTTCAGGAGTTGGTCCTATAAATTTTATATTGTGATGTTTACAAATCTCTACAAAATATTGATTTTCACTCAAAAAACCGTATCCGGGGAAGATAGCATCACTCTTGCTCACCTCAGCAGCAGAGATGATGGCAGGGATATTAAGATAACTCTTGTCACTTGGACCCTCCCCTATACATATCGCCGCATCTGCAAGTCTTAAATACTCACTGCCTCTATCAGCAGTTGAGTATATGGCAATAGCCTCTTTGCCCATCTCTTTTATCGTTCTTATTGCCCGTAGTGCTATCTCACCACGGTTTGCAACCAAAATTCTATTAATCTCTGCCATATCTACAGCTTTTCAACTACAAACAACGGCATCTCATACTCTACAATCTGACCGTCTTTTACCAAAATATCTACAATTTTACACTCAAACTCAGCTTCTATCTCATTCATAATTTTCATAGCTTCTACTATTGCTACTGTTTGACCTTTGTTTACAACATCGCCAACCTTAACAAAACTTGATGATGTTGGTGAAGGTGCTGCATAAAATGTACCTACCATTGGAGATTTTATATGCAAAGCATCTGCATCAATTTGAACTTTTTCTTTCTCCTCTTTTGGTGCTTTTAGAGCCTCTTGTGGTGCGGCGTGAGCAACTTCACCCATGTGTGGAGCAACTGCATGAACCACAGTAGGAGCCGCAGGAGCAGGGGCAGTGTATTTTTCCATCTCAAGTGAAAAATTATCTTTTTTAATTTTTATTTTTGACAACCCGCTGTTATCAAAATCATCCATCAAACTTTTTATCTGTTTTGTATCCATAATATCTCCGTTTATACCAAAAAAAGGTAATATATTTGTGATACAATAGCACAAAGAGATAAACAAACAGTTTACAGCAGATGTCCCATCTCATCTTTTTTGGTTTTTAGATAATCTTCATTATGTGTATTTGCTTCCATTATTATGGGGACTCTTTGCACTATCTCAATATCATCTATTGAGTTTATCTTGTCTGGATTGTTTGTAAGCAGTTTTATCTTTTTTATCCCAAAATGGTGAAGTATAAATGTAACAACCTCATAAGTTCTCTCATCTGCACGAAAACCAAGCTGGTGGTTTGCTTCTATTGTATTTAATCCGCCATCTTGCAGGGCATAGGCATTTATTTTATTCAAAAGACCTATATTTCGCCCCTCCTGTCTGAGATATATAACCATACCGTTGCTCTCTTCTGCCATTTTGAGACCATATTCGAGCTGTTCTCTGCAATCACACTTGAGCGAACCTATCGCATCACCTGTCAAACATTCAGAGTGAACTCTTACTATCGGCACTTCATCAAGCGGTTCTTTGTATATCACCAGATGTTCTTTTTCGTTTTGTTTAAATGCTTTTACTTTAAAACTACCAAACCTTGATGGTAAATTTGCTACATTTGATATGCTTATATTCATTAGTTTAATCTTTAAAAGGGTAAAATGTTTTTTTTAAAAATTTATTATATCAAAAAAAGGTTTAACAATATGTTTGCAAGATTTCGTCCAACTCGCCTAAACAGACACCTCCGTGCCTTGGTAAGGGAGACCAGTGTAAGTGTAGATGATTTTATATATCCGCTTTTTGTAAGATCTGGAGAGAAGATAAAAACAGAAGTCTCCTCTATGCCCGGTGTTTTTCAGATGAGTATAGATGAAATTTTAAAAGAGTGTGAAGAATTGAAACAACTTGGGATATATTCGATAATTTTATTTGGGATACCAGATGTAAAAGATTCTATCGGCAGTGATGCTTTGTGTCAAGATGGTATTATCGCCTCAGCAATAAGAAAGATAAAAGAGGTACATCCAGATATGTTTGTAGTAACAGATCTGTGCTTTTGCGAATACACAGACCATGGTCACTGTGGAATTATAGATAAAGCAAACCAAAGTGTAAACAACGATGCAACTCTTGAAATATCTGCAAAACAAGCGATAATACATGCAAAAGCGGGTGCCGATATGATAGCTCCTTCGGGGATGATGGACGGTATTGTAAAAACTCTCAGAGAAGCACTTGATAACGACGGATACGAAAATCTCCCTATTATGAGTTATTCAACCAAATTTGCAAGTGGTTATTATGGACCTTTTAGGGATGTAGCAGAATCTGCTCCAAGTTTTGGAGACCGTGCAACATACCAGATGGATCCTGCAAACCGCCGTGAAGCGATAGCAGAGTCAATAGCAGATGAAGCACAGGGAGCAAATATACTTATGGTAAAACCTGCACTTGCATACCTTGATATAGTAAGAGAGATAAAAGATGCAACATCTTTGCCAATGGCAGTATATAATGTAAGCGGAGAGTATGCAATGCTAAAATTTGCCGGTATGAACAACCTTATTGATTATCAAAGAGTTGTTATGGAAACGATGATAGCTTTCAAAAGAGCAGGTGCAGATATAATCATCTCTTACCATGCAAAAGAGGTTGCAAAAATGTTACAAGAGGGGAAAAGATGAGACACTTTTTGACACTAAAAGATTTTACAAAAGATGAAATTTTAGAGATTATAGACACAGGTCTGAAAATCAAAAAAAATCTCAAAGCAAACATATACAATAAAGAACTTCAAAACAAAACCCTTGCCATGATATTTGAAAAAAGCTCAACAAGAACAAGAGTAAGTTTTGAGGTTGGTATGTTTGAACTTGGCGGACATGCTCTGTTTTTAAGCAACAGAGATATACACCTTGGTCGCGGTGAACCCATAAAAGACACCGCAAGAGTTATTAGCGGCATGTGTGATATGGTTATGATAAGAACTTTTGGGCATGAGATGATAGAGGAGTTTTCTTCCTATTCAAGTGTGCCTGTTATCAATGGTTTGACAGACCTCTACCACCCTATACAACTTCTTGCCGATTATATGACTATGATAGAATACGGCATAGCAAACTCTCCCGTCGTTGCATATGTGGGAGATGGCAATAACATGACACACTCTTGGCTGATGCTTAGTGCAAAACTTGGATTTGAGCTTAGAGTAGCTACCCCAAAAGGGTATGAAGTAGATAGTGGCGTATTGAGTGAGGCTTTGGAAATTGCAAAGCAAAGCGGAGCAAAAATTATAATTACAAACGATCCCAAAGAAGCTGTAAAAGGTGCAACAGTTGTAACGACGGATACATGGGCTTCTATGGGGCAAGAGGATGAAAAAGAACAAAGGATTAAAGACTTTGCAGGTTTCATGGTGGATGATGATATGATGTCACTCGCCAAAGAGGATGCAAAATTTTTACACTGCCTTCCGGCTTACAGAGGTCAAGAGGTAAGTGAGAGTGTGTTGGAAAAACATGCAGATATAGTGTTTGATGAAGCCCACAACAGGCTTCATGCCCAAAAAGGGCTTATGGTTTGGCTAAAAGCACAAAAGGGTTAGGAACTATATCCACCCTTTTGAATCTTCAAGCATAGCTTTGTTGTTTGTATTGTAAGCCTTGATAATAGCTGAGATAAGTTTGGTACCATTATCAAAATAAGTATTTGGATCGATACTTTTAACATCATTCATAAATTTGCTCTCTGCAAAAGATGTATAGTTTCTTGCCAACTCATCAACAACAGCAACCTCTCCACCAATATTTGATGCAAACTTGTCACCATATTTTGCTATTAAAACACTCATTTTTTGTTGAAGCTGAGTATTTAGCTTTTTGATCTGGCTAGATAGTACCATTATCTTCTCAAGCTCAGTTTTGCTAACTCTGCCTTTTGCCGCAAGACCTGCACCAAAACCCCTCATCTGACCGACATACTCTGTCATAGGCAGCATAACTTCCATCATTATAGAAGATACTTCCTGACCAAAAGGATTTAGATCTTTTGCAAACCTTTTGCTTATTGTTTGAGCCAACATCAATGTTTGCCCTATCTGCTCTGTATAGCTTGAAAATGCCTCGGCAGGTTTCATCTTGAATGCTTTGTTGTTTAACTTGATAAGTGCCTGAGATATAGCTGTTGCTCTTGAATTTACAACAGCATCAGCTGCTAAAGGAAGTGACTCCATTGTACCAATCGCTTTTTTCATATCATCTCTGTTTCCATACACAAGCAACATAGCAACTGTATTACCATTCATATATGAGTTTGTCAAACCCCTTGTTTTTTGTGTTGATATGATCAAATCCTTCAATGCTCCAATATATACACTGCTGTCCGCTTGATCTGAATTAGAAAATAGTGATTTTGCTTCTACACTATAAACAAAAAGTAAAACCAATAAAAGTAACCGCATAAATGCCCCTTTTTTATTATTGTAAGCAATCAGAGAGAAAGACACAAAAAAATCATTTTCCCACTAATTACTCATTTTTGATATCTTAACAAAACAAGTCTTAAATTTAGTATATAATCCCCGTAACACTTCTTACTTTTTCAATAAGAGGCATAGCAGACTCTTTTGCTTTGGCTGCACCATCTTTTAATATCTCTCTGACTTCATCTGTATTCATCAGATAATATTCCCTTTGTTCTCTGAAATCTCGAAAATATTCCCAAATAAGATCCGCAAGATACAGCTTGAAGTGACCATGCCCCTCTTTACCGCTTTTATACCTTTGTTGAAGCTCTTCAAGCTCACTGCCACCCAAAAAGAGTTTTGCAATATTATATACATTACAATCCTCATACTCTTTTGGTTCTTCAAGCGGCACATTTTGAGTTACTATTTTTTTTACAGTTTTTAGTTGTGCTTTTTGTTCATCAAATATGTTGATAGTGTTTTTGTAACTTTTTGACATCTTTTGACCATCTATACCCGGCACAGTTGCTACTTCTTGTTGCACCCTAAACTCTGGAATTGTAAAGATATCACCATATTCGTTATTGAATTTTATCGCTATATCCCTTGCTATCTCAACATGTTGTATCTGATCTTTCCCAACAGGAACAACCTCAGAATTGAACAATAAAATATCTGCTGCCATCAATACAGGGTATGAGAAAAGGGAGTGATTTGCCTTTATACCTTTTGCTGTTTTGTCTTTGTAGCTGTGAGCCCTCTCTAGCAGCCCCATAGGTGTAAAAGCAGACAATACCCAATAAAGCTCAAGCACCTCTTTTATATCTGATTGCACCCAAAATGTTGTTCTCTGCGGATCTATCCCGAGTGCCAAAAAATCTATCGCCGTACTCATAGTCAGCTGAGAGAGTTTTTCACCCCCGTTACCACTGCTCATGGCATGATAATTTGCTATAAAAGCAAAAATTTTATCATCTGTTTTTTGAGCTTCTACCATCTGTTTTATGGAGCCAAAATAGTTGCCTATATGCAAATCCCCCGAAGGTTGGATACCTGTTAATACTCTCATATATATTTTCCTAAAAATTTTTTGGCATTATAGCAAAATAGAAGTTTTGTTATGTTAATATTTAACAATTAAAATATACAAAGGATATATTATGAATGTACAAATCCGTGCAAAAGATATAACACTAAACGAAAATACAAAAGCTCATGTTGAAGCAGCAATTGATGCTTTTAAAAAATACTCACTTGATATCACAAGTGTAAACTGCAATATAGCAAGTGAAAAAAAAGGTGTAAATGTTGAGTTTGATATACATATAGCCCATGCACAGCCTGTTGTGATAACACAATCTGATGATGTACTTGATGCAGCTATAGATCTTGCAGTTGAGAGAGCTTCAAAAGCTCTTCGTCGTTTACACGACAAAGTGGTATCTAAAAAAACCGCTCCTCTAAAAGAAGTAGATGTATAGACAAAGGATCTTTTTGAAATTTTTTACTTTAATACTGTTTTTGGTGGCATCTCTGTGGGCAAAAGATGACTATACTGTGAGACTTGCCTACGGAAAAGCAACATACTCCACATTTGGGCAGTCTCTTGTGGGAGACTGGGAGAGTCCCCCTATGGAATCTGATGTGATCGCACTTGACGGGGGATACCTGCTAAAATCAGGGCTTTTTGACTGGCCGTGGGATATATATGCAAAAGTTGGTTTTAGCAAATTTCATGACGGCTCAACATCTCTTAAAGATGACGACGGAGAGACCATATACTACCATTCTCAGGATGTTTACGAGGGTACTTTGTTTATAAAAGCATATTGGAATTTTGACTTCTTGCAAAACAGAATCAGACTCTCAATGGCAGAGGGGCTTTCATATACTGACAAACTGCTTAATATGGAAAAATATGAAGCAGATGACAAAGACCTAAAACATTCAAAATTTTTAAATTACCTTGATTTTAGTCTAGATTTTGATTTTGGACGACTTATTGGATACAAACCTGTTTATGATACCTATATCGGATGGGCAATCAAGCACCGTTCAGGTATTTTCGGTCTTATCAACGGTGTAAGAGGCGGTTCAAACTACAACTGTATATATGTTGAAAAAAAATTCTAAAAAGGCTCTGCTATGTATAATTGGGTACTCTGGTTTCATGTAATATCTTTTATCTCTTGGTTTGCTATGTTGTTTTACCTTCCAAGGCTTTATGTTTATCATGCAGAACATGCAGATAACAGCGGTTTTGTGGAGGTTATCAAGATACAGGAGATGAAACTCTACAAATATATCGGGCTTCCCTCTATGTGGGCAACCATCATAAGTGGTACAACACTTATCTTTTTGGGAGAGTGGTTTGCCACATGGCTTTATCTAAAACTGTTTTTCCTCGTTTTGCTTATTGCATACTCATTTTCACTTGGGATAATAAGGGAAAAACTGCTAGAAGACAAATGTACAAAAAGTGGCAAATTTTTTAGATTTTACAACGAAGTACCTACAATCCTTATGCTTCTTATAGTTGGGATGGTTGTTTTTAAACCTTTTGCCTGAGTATTGAAATAATTTGAGTTTAAATCTATTTTGATATAATACGAGGTTTTTTTTAAAGGAATTTATATTATGTTACTTTTTACTCCGGGACCTACCCCTGTACCACAAAATGTTCGCAATGCCATGAGTGATGAAACCATGCACCACCGTACACCAGAATTTGAAGCTGTATTTGAACAAACAAGAAAGCATCTCTTTGAGTTGTTTAAAACAGATGAAGTGGTGATGATAGCATCAAGCGGTACCGGTGCTATGGAGGCAGCAGTGATAAATCTGTGCCACAATACACTCCTAAGCATAAACAGTGGAAAATTTGGTGAGAGATTTGGCAAAATTGCAAAAGCATCAAACCTTGAAAATATAGAGATAACAAACCCGTGGGATACACCTGCTGATATCAAAGAGGTTCAAGAAGCGATAAAAAACAACCCAAATATAGATGCTGTTGCTATTCAGATAAGTGAGAGTGCAGGTGGTCTTAGACACAGTGTAGAAGATATTGCAAAAGCGGTAAAACAGATAGATCCAAAAATAATGGTGATTGCTGACGGTATCACCGCTGTTGGTGTAGAGAAGATAGATGTAACAAATATAGACTGTCTGATTGCAGGTAGCCAAAAAGCCTTGATGTTGCCACCCGGTCTGGCAATACTGGGACTCAGCAATGATGCTATTGACAAAATTGGCAACGGCAAAGGATACTATCTAAACCTTGCCAGTGAGATAAAAAAACAAAAGCAAAACACAACTGCCTATACAGCTGCCACAACACTCATCATAGGTCTTTTGGAAGTTTTGCAAACCATCAAAAACAACGGTGGTATAGAAAAATTATATGAAGATACCGCAACTCGTGCAGAGGCTATGAGTAAAGCTATGCAGGAGCTAGGTCTCCACATATACCCAAAAAATCCTGCAAAATCTATGACAACAATAGATGATGAAAATGCAAAAGAGATAAGAGATATACTAAAAAATGATTTTGGAGTAAATGTAGCAGGTGGACAAGACCATCTAAAAGGCAAAATATTTAGAATAAACCAAATGGGACTGATACAAAACCATGAAATGGCATGGGTGGCAAACAGTGTTGAGTTGGCTCTTGACAAGCTAGGTCGCAGAAAATATGACGGCACTGCTTCAAGAGTATTTAATCAGATCACTTTTAAACTGGATACCTAAATGATACTAGAACACGAAATTCCCCAAGGGAGCAAACTCTACTTTGGCAAAAATGCAAAGATAAAAAGAGAGATAGAAAACACAGCAAGTGAGATACTCTACAAAAACGGTTTTGATGAGATACTCACACCTGTTTTTTCGTATCATCAACATCTAAGCATAGCAGATGAAAGGGAGCTTGTAAAGATAAACGATACAAAAAACAACTCTCTCTCACTTCGTGCAGATTCAACAATAGATGCTGTAAGAATTATAGAAAAAAGACTGGGTAAAAATACAGAACAAAAAAAATGGTTTTATATACAGCCTGTTTTTACATATCCAACCAATGAGCAGTATCAGGTTGGTGTTGAGTATATGGGGGAGAAGAGACTCTCTTCAGTTATGAATATTGCCATTGAGATACTTGAGAGTGTAAAGATTGATGCACTTATACAGATATCAAACATCAAAATTCCACAAATTCTTGTAGATATTTTTGATGAGTTGAGTCTTGATGATTTCAGACATATAAATATAGAAAAATTTCTAAAACTTGATGTAGAGTGGCTCAATAAACTTGTTTATCTGCAATACGATTACCAAATTGATGAAGTGGTAGAGTTGGCACCTCAGTCAATAAAAGATGAACTTATAAAAATGAAAGAGTTGTGTAGAGAATTAAAAGAGGTAAAGACCGTACTTGCACCTATGTACTATGCAAAGATGCTCTACTACGATGAACTATATTTCAGGGTAATAGAAAAAAATGAAGTCTATGCAAGGGGAGGCAGATACAACTCCTCTGAGATGACATCTGTAGGTTTTGCAATATATACAGATGCTCTTTGTGAAAAACTGAGCAAATAAGAAGGGAATAATAAATATCATGAAAGCAGATTTAATAGTTGGTATCCAATGGGGAGATGAAGGAAAAGGCAAAATAGTTGACAAACTTGCTTTGGAGTATGATTTTGTATGCAGAAGTCAAGGTGGTCACAATGCCGGTCACACCATATGGGTAGATGGTGTAAAATATGCTCTGCACCTTATACCATCTGGTGTACTAAATCCACATGCCATAAATGTTGTCGGCAATGGTGTTGTACTCTCACCTCAATCAATCATAAAAGAGATGGAGCAGTTTGAAAACCTTGAAGGAAGATTGTTTATATCTGACAAAGCTCACCTGAATCTGCCTTATCATGCTCTTATAGATCAGGCAAAAGAGAGACTAAAAGGTGACAAGGCAATAGGTACAACAGGTAAAGGGATAGGACCTGCTTATTCTGACAAAATCAACCGTATCGGTCACAGAGTAGGTGAACTTCTAAATCCAAACAAACTTTGCAAGAACATCTTGGAATATTTTGAGCAAAACAGATCTATTTTTGATATTCTTAAGATAGAAACACCAAACAAACAGCAGCTTTTGGATGAGTTGCAAGGATACAACAATGCACTTGCACCTTTTATAACAGACACAACACAACTTGTATGGAAAGCTCTTGATGAAGAGAAAAAAGTACTGCTTGAAGGTGCACAGGGAACTATGCTTGATATTGATCACGGTACATACCCTTTTGTTACATCCAGCTCAACTGTATCGGCGGGAGCATGTACAGGTCTTGGACTAAACCCAAAAGATATAGGCAAAGTAACCGGTATCGTAAAAGCATACTGCACAAGGGTTGGAAACGGACCATTCCCGACAGAAGATTTTACACAAGACGGAAAACGACTTGGTGAACAGGGGCATGAATTTGGTACAACGACGGGAAGAGCAAGAAGGTGTGGCTGGTTTGATGCAGTTGCAACAAGATATGCAAGTCGTCTTAACGGTTGTGACGAGTTGGCACTTATGAAACTTGATGTACTTGACGGTTTTGATGAAGTAAAAGTATGTGTAGCTTATGAACTTGATGGCAAAGAGATAGATTATCTACCCTCAAACCTTGAAGATGTAAAACCAATCTACAAAACATTCAAAGGGTGGGATAACTCTGTTGGAGCAAGAAGATTTGAAGATTTACCACAATCTGCTCAAGAATATGTCAAGATTATTGAGCAGATATCCCAGACAAAAGTGGGAATCATCTCAACTTCACCTGAGAGAGATGACACAATAATACTCTAAGAGTACAATTATGAAAACAAAATACACACCTTTGGTAACTGTCAAAAAAAACTTGATGGACAAAAGCCAAAGGGTGCTTCAGAGTGCAAATGCAGATCTTAACTCTGCTTCGGTAGCACTCAAAATGTCTTATGACGGATTATCCGATATAACATTCCCAAACTCAGGCAGTATCTCAACTTTTATGGCTTCAAGAACCCTGCTTTCTTCTCAAAGAGATTTGATAAAACACAACCAACAATGGGTGAGATTTGCCAAAAATCAAGTACAATTAGCAAAAGAGAAACTAAAAGCCGATATGATTGAGCATGAAAAGTTTAAATATCTGGAAGTTGAAGAGATGAAAAAAATAATACAAGAACAGAAACTAAAAGAGGCAAAAGAGTTGGATGAGATTGCACTCATAGGGTATGGACTAAAGGAAAAAAGATGAGAATTTTATGGCTGAGTGTTTTTTTGTTTGTTACACTTAATGCATTGCAGACAAGTGACAAGCTTTTTGAATGCAGTGAAATTTTCAAAGAGAGAAAAAGTGAACTTTTGGTAGAACTTGAGAGGATAGATGAGCAAAAACAAGCACTAGAAGCTCTTAAAACAGCAACAGAAGAGTTATTGAAAAAAAAAGAAACAACACTCAACCAAAGAGAGGAGCAGATAAACAAAAAATTTAAAGAGGTGGATGAAAAAGAGACTAACATCAAAAAGATGCTCCAACAAAACCAACAAACACTAAAAGAGTTAAAAGGGTTAAAAACATCAAAAATATCTCAGACTTTTTCAAAAATGAAACCCTCCTCCGCAGCAAACATACTCTCAAACATGCAAGAAGAGGATGCGGCAAAGATATTATCATCACTAAAACCAAAAACAGTGGGGCAAATTTTGGCAAAAATGGAAAGTAAAAAAGCCTCCAAACTCACTTTGCTTCTTGCAAAATAACAAAGTAATTGTTTTATAAACATATCTTTACCTTATTTATAGTAAAATAGCAAAATTTAAAAACAGGGTTTGATAATGAAAATATCTCTTAAAACTATCCCACATATATCCAATAAAATAGCAATAGATTTAAACAAAAGCGGTGTTGTAACCATGACAAAAGGGCTTGAACCTGTCGCTGGAGAAGCAGAAAAAATACTGATGAAAAGTGTCAAAAACGAGATGGCACTTGAAGAAAAAGCAAATGAAATCTGTGAAGCGAATGAAGAAGAGATAGAGTTTATGCTTGCAGATGAGAGGCAACTGTTTTTTATGATTAAGAAAAAACTTGCTCCTGAGTTTGATGTAATACTAAACTACGAAGAGAGATATTCAGACATCTCACATAAAATTCTTGATGAACTATATGAAGAGGATCTTATACATTTTGATGTTACAGAAAACAGAATTAAAAATATCATATACAATGCCATAACATCTTTTATAGCAGATTCTTCTGAGATACAAGATGCCGTAATGGATAAAATCAGATCTTACAAAAGAAAATTTATCCCCGGTACAGATGAATTTGAAATTTTATATGAAAAACTATACCGTGAAGAGATGACAAAAAGGGGGATGGAGTGATGCAAAATCTAAAAGATGCTTGGATATACCTTGAAAATGGCACTTTTTTAAAGGCAAAAAGTTTTGGAGCTGATGGCACAAGTGTGGGTGAAATTGTTTTCAATACCTCTATGAGCGGATATCAAGAGATTATGAGTGATCCCTCATATGCAGGACAATTTGTTACTTTTACTATGCCAGAGATTGGAAATGTCGGTGTAAACGAACAAGATATGGAAAGTAAAAAAGCTCATGCAAAAGGGATGATTGTAAGAAAATACCAAAGCAGATATTCAAATTTTAGAGCTGAAGGTTCACTTGATGAGTTTTTAAAACTACACGATGTGATGGGTATTTGCGATATAGATACAAGATTTTTAACAAAAATGCTCAGACAAGAGGGTGCTATGATGATGGTGGCATCCACAACAACTGATGACAAAGAGAAACTCAAAGAGATTCTCAAAAACTCCCCAAGAATAGAAGATATAAACTATATTGAACAGGTGAGTACAAAACAAAGCTACAAACACACTGCTTCTACATACTCAAAAACAAAATTTTGCTACGATGAAGCATCAGAATCTGAAGCAAAAATTGTAGTGATAGATTTTGGAGTAAAAAGAAATATACTTAATGAACTTGTAAATGCAAAAATAGAAGTAGAAGTTGTACCAAACAGTTTTGAAGCAGACAAACTGATAAAACAATATAACAACAAAGAGATTGACGGTGTATTTTTGAGTAATGGTCCGGGAGATCCCCTTGTATTAAAAAATGAACAGCAACAAATTAAAAAACTAATAGAGGCAAAGATCCCTATGTTTGGTATCTGCCTTGGGCATCAACTACTGTCAATCTCCCACGGCTACGATACCTTCAAGCTAAAATTTGGACATCATGGCGGAAATCACCCTGTTAAAAACAACAAAACAGGGCTTGTGGAGATAACAGCACAAAACCACAACTACAATGTACCTGACAATATTACAGAAGTTGCAGAAGTTACACACTCAAACCTTTTTGACAATACAATAGAGGGACTAAAATACAACGACTCCCCTATCTTCTCTGTACAACACCACCCAGAAGCATCTCCGGGACCAAAAGAGAGCAGTTATATTTTTGGTGAATTTTTATCTTTGATAAAAAGATAAAACTCACCCCGCTCAAACACCACCAAAAGTAAACAAAATACCAATAAAAACATAAATTTGTCAAAAAATAGTCATCACTTAAGATATTTTAAACTTTTATACTGTTATCATGGCAGAGTTAATTAGTCTAATTAATTTTATTTTAAATTAGTTGGCATAATTGCTTTGAATCTTTAAGGAGGCTATATATGGAGAATCGTCCATTAGAGTACGACTATACGGTTGCAAAGATGTTCATGGTTTCAACAATTGTTTTAGGAATTGTTGGCATGACTATCGGTGTTTTTATTGCATTTGAACTTGCTTTCCCTTCACTTAACACAGTGTTTGGAGAGGGTCTTGCAGAATACACAAACTTCAGTCGTCTTCGTCCACTGCACACTGATGCAGTTGCATTTGGTTTTACAGTTAGTGGTATTTTTGCCACTTGGTTTTATGTTGGTCAGAGGGTACTAAAAGTATCTATGGCTGAATCAAAATTTTTGATGTTTATAGGTAAATTACAATTTTGGTTATATATCATTGGTGTTGCAGCGGTTGTTGTATCACTTTTCATGGGATATACAACTTCAAAAGAGTATGCAGAATTTGAATGGCCTATCGATATCGCTATCGTTGTAGTATGGGTACTATGGGGTATTAGCATTTTTGGTCTAATCGGAATAAGAAGAGAGAAGTCTCTTTATATCTCTGTTTGGTACTATATAGCTACTTTCCTTGGTGTTGCTATGCTTTATCTTTTCAATAATATGGAAGTACCAACTTATTTCGCTTCTGGCGGTATTGGTGATATCATGCACTCAGTTTCTATGTATGCAGGTACAAATGATGCCACAGTACAATGGTGGTATGGTCACAATGCGGTTGCATTTGTATTTACAGTACCTATTATTGCTATGATATACTATTTCTTGCCAAAAGAATCTGGTCAAGCAGTTTATTCATACAAATTATCACTTCTTTCTTTCTGGGGATTGATGTTTGTTTACCTATGGGCTGGTGGTCACCACCTTCTTTATTCAACTGTTCCGGATTGGATGCAAACTATGGGTTCAGTTTTCTCTGTAATCCTTATCTTGCCATCTTGGGGTTCAGCTATCAACATGCTTCTTACAATGAAGGGTGAGTGGCAACAAGTTGCAGCATCTCCACTTATCAAGTTTATGGTTCTAGCTTCAACTTTCTATATGTTCTCAACACTAGAAGGTCCTATTCAAGCTATCAAATCTGTAAATGCTATCGCTCACTTTACTGACTGGATTGTTGGTCACGTTCACGATGGTACTCTTGGTTGGGTTGGATTTATGATTATATCTGCACTTTTCCACATGGCTCCTCGTGTATTCAAAAGAGAGATCTATTCAAAATCTCTTATGGCTGCACAATTCTGGATCCAAACACTAGGTATTGTTCTTTACTTTACAAGTATGTGGATTGCGGGTATTACTCAAGGTATGATGTGGAGAGCGCATGATGAGTATGGTAACTTAGCTTACTCATTTATAGATACAGTTAATGTACTTCACCCTTATTACACACTTCGTGGTATTGGTGGTATCTTATTCTTGTCTGGTCTGTTCTTGTGGGCTTTCAATATCTTCAAAACAATGTCTGCTCGTCCTGTTGAAGAGTCAGAATTACAAAATGCTTCGCCTATGGGCGCATAAGAAAAGGAGGATTATATTATGTTTCATTGGTTAGAAAAACATCCGTTTCTTTTTGCGGTAGGTGTATTTTTGACGATAGCTTTCGCTGGTTTGGTAGAGGTTCTTCCAAGTTTTGCTGATGCATCTCGTCCTGTTATTGGTACAAAGCCTTATTCTACTTTAGAATTAGCTGGTCGCCATGTTTATATTAAAAATAGTTGTAATGCTTGTCATTCACAGTTGATCCGTCCGTTTAAAGCTGAAACAGACAGATACGGTCACTACTCTCTAAGTGGTGAATATGCTTATGACAGACCATTTTTGTGGGGTTCTAAAAGAACTGGTCCGGATCTTATGAGAATCGGTAACTACAGAACAACTGAGTGGCATGAAAACCACATGAAAGATCCTGCGAAAATTGTTCCGGGTTCAATTATGCCGGCATACAGATGGATGTTTACTCAAGAAGCAGACATAGCTACTGCTTATGCTGAACAAGTTACTGTTAAAAATATATTTAATGTGCCATACAACAAAGAGATACCTATGAAAGACGGTTCTAAATCAGTTGTTAAAATGGCAGGTAATGTTGCACAGGCAAAAGCTATGGCTTTGGAAGAAGCAAAAGCTATTGTTGCAGATATGAAAGACCAAGATGTAAAAGATGCTGTTGCTAATGGTAAAATACCACAAATCGTAGCACTTATTGCATACTTGAACAGTCTAAAATAGTTTGAGGGTTTATAGTGAATATTGTTGTTGAATATCAAGGTCATCTTTACTTTGTGCTTACTGTTGTTTTGTGTATAGCATTGTATGCTTATATATACCATCTATACACAGCAAAAAAAGATGCCGAGGGTGTTGACTATGAAAAATATAGCAATATGGCACTAAACGATGATATAGATGATATTCCGGTAAAATCTGTATCTGACACAAAAGAGAAATAGGAGAGATATATGAATAAGCTTTATCTTTGGGCGATTATCATTACTGCTGCAATGCTTGGTGCTACTTATTATACAGTGGTTCTAAACAGTAAAGGTGATGCTACAGGTGATATAGTAAATCTGCTTGCGATTGCGGGTGCTGTTGCACTTGTATTGATTACAATTTTTGTTGTAGTTAAATATGTTCGTCAAATGCAAACAGACACTGCAACTGGTGAACTTGCAGATGAGAGTTGGGATAATATAGGTGAATATAAAAACCCTGTTCCTATGGGATGGGCAATTATGTTTTTGGGAACTATGATCTGGGGTATGTGGTACTATGTAGCTGGTTACCCTGTTGGCGGATTCAGCCAAATTGGTCAGTACAATGAAGAAGTAGCAGAAAAAAATGCTAAATTTGAAAAAGAGTATGCTGGTATAACAGGTGATAAACTTGTAGATATGGGTGAAGCTGTATTTATCGCTGAGTGTGCTGTATGTCACGGTCTAAAAGCTGATGGTAACGACCATCAGGCAGCTGATTTGACTCAAAGAATTCAAAAAGAGGTTGTAGAATATACAATCAAAAACGGTTCAAGCAATGGTTTGGTTATGCAAGGTATGGATATGCCTGCTGGGTTAGTATCTGATCAAGCAGATATAGATGCAGTTGCTTCTTATGTATCTAACGGTTTTAAAGGCAACGACAAAGGTGCTGAAGTTTATTCAACTGTTTGTGCTGGTTGTCACGGTGCAAATGGTGAAGGTATGGATATGGTTGCTCCAAGACTTAACGGTTTTGATACCAAGCTGATTGTAAATGTACTTAGTAACTCTAAAAAAGGTCCTATCGGTACAATGCCATCACTTGAGAGACTTAATCCTAAACAAAAAGAAGCAGTTGCTGCTTATGTTATTAGTATAAGTAAAGGGGAGTAATCATGAATGAAAATAGAAGTGTGTTTGCTCTTGATGGAGTAACAGGTATGTTGATTGCAACTGCTTTATTGTTAAGTATTCTTGCTGGTCTTACAGTTTGGGGTATTGGTGTACAACAAGGTAGTGCAAGTAACTATTATGAACTAAAAGATGAAACATCTATCCAAAGAATTAGCCCAGATAATGCTAAACACTTTGTAGATGTAAAATAAGGAGTAACAGATGGATAAAATTATTGCATGGGGTCTAGTACTTATGGCTATATATACAATTTGGGCAGTTGTTACACCAAATCAACATCTTTTCGTAGTATAGGAATCTCTTTGAAGTTTCTAAACAGAGGGCTTTTTGCCCTCGCCTTTCTCATTTTTTTTTCAA
>Ga0256828_1001146_pt1 | contig 16809 bp, 16 predicted proteins | sample CV88metaG_FD_185993 | JGI IMG/M metagenome (GOLD analysis project Ga0256828, IMG submission 185993) | Hydrothermal vent microbial communities from East Pacific Rise, Pacific Ocean - CV88 | ecosystem: Environmental > Aquatic > Marine > Hydrothermal vents | place: Pacific Ocean: East Pacific Rise...
TTTGGTGTTGAGTCTATTTATAATGATTATTTTTATATATATTGTTTACAATGTCAACTATAAAAATTTTATTCAAAAACAAAATGAACTTTTAGAATCTACAGTTGAAGAAAAAACGCAAGAGTTACAAGAACAGAGTAAAAAAATGCGTTATCTTGCACACCATGATTCTCTTACTGCTCTACCAAATAAAAATCTTTTTTTAGATAGATTAAAACAAGCTATAAAACATGCAAAACGACAACATCAAGCACTTTGTGTTCTTTTCTTAGATTTGGATAGGTTCAAAGAGATAAATGATACATATGGCCATGATGTCGGTGATGAACTTTTAAAAAGTATTTCAATACGTCTTCTTGCATGTGTCAGAGATGAAGATACGGTGGCACGAATAGGTGGAGATGAATTTACTGTCTTACTGCCCAATACAAATCAAGTCAGTGTAATTAAAGTAGTCGAGAAAATCTTTGATGAAATGAAAAAGCCATTTTTATTGTTAGGTGTTGAAATCCGAATCACTTTTAGTATAGGAATCAGCGTCTACAAACAAGATGGTGAAACACCGGATTTACTACTTAGAAATGCTGATACGGCAATGTATAAAGTAAAGGACAGTGGAAAAAATTCTTATCAGTTTTATAATGAACGAATGACAGAACTTGTTCAAAAAAGATTAAAATTAGATACAGATATTCGTAAAGGACTTGAAAGAGGTGAGTTTGAAGCTTACTATCAGCCAAAAATAGATGCTACTATGATGCGTATAATAGGTTTAGAAGCACTAATTCGTTGGAACCATCCAACACGTGGTTTATTATATCCTGTTGATTTCATACCTTTTGCAGAAGAGATAGGACTGATTACAGATATTGATAAGTATATGTTGAAATATTGTGTAAACCAATTAGTGCAATGGCACCAACAAGGGTTTCATACCGGAAAACTATCTATAAATATTTCAACAAAAAAATTAGAGAGCGAAGAGTTTAGAAATGAACTCTATCATTTGATAGAAAAAAGTCAAGTGAATACTAAACTCTTGGAGTTAGAGATTCTAGAAAGTCAAATTATGCAAGATCCAAATAAATCAATTGATATTTTACGTTCCATTCGTAGTCTTGGTATATCTATTTCAATAGATGATTTTGGAACAGGCTATTCATCATTATCTTATTTGAAAAAACTGCCAATTACAAAGTTGAAAATAGATCGTAGTTTTATTGTTGATGTACCACAAGATGAAGATGATGTAGCAATTGTCAAAACAATCATATCTCTTGCAAAAAATCTCGGTTTAGAAATTATTGCTGAAGGTGTTGAGACAGAAGGACAAGTGGAATTCTTAGTGCAAGAGGGTTGTCCTAATATTCAAGGATATTATTACGCAAAAGCACTTTCAAAATCAGAATGTGAAGATTTTATGAAAAAATATGGATAAAAAGGATCTTATATAGATATGCAAATGGTTGTTGATTCCCTCAGACAAAAGGGCAAAATATTTAAAAAGATGCAAGAAATTCCTCCAAAAGAGTTAGGAATAAGAAATAAGATAAAAATATACAAGGCAACGGATACAAATGGGTACTTTTGGGCAATATTTGCGGTGAGTCAAAAAAGTAGAATCTTGATGAAAGATGTTCATAAATTTGAAGAGATATATACTAAATTGACACTTTTTTGCGAACATAATTTTAAATATAAAATACTTTTCATTGATGCTCCACTCTGTTCAAAAGCAGCAAAAGCATTTAAAGAAGCAGACTGGAAAATTCAGTAATGTTATTATGCGATATTGGAAATACGTCATATCATTTTTGTAAAGATGGGAATGATTATAAGCAGGATGTAATAGAGTTTAATCCAGAAAATATTACAGAAAAAGTCTATTTTATTTCGGTAAATCAAAGTATTAAAGAGAAATTGTCTGGATTGTCAAATTGGATTGATTTAGAAAGATTTATAGATAAAAAGCACTATTACGAAACTATGGGTATTGATAGAATTGTGGCTTGTGAAACTCTTGATAATGCAATAATTGTTGATGCCGGTAGTGCTGTAACTATAGATATCGTTAAAAACAGCTGCTTTGAAGGTGGTTTTATTTATCCTGGAATAAGAGCAATGCAACAATGCTATGAGAATATTTCTCCTGCTCTTGCATATTCATTTAATTTTGATCTATCATTGGATATAATGCCAAAAAATTCCAAAGATGCAATCTCTTACGGATATCTTAAAACACTCTACCGTGAAGTTATTTCACATAAGTTACCTATTATTTTAACAGGTGGTGATGCATTAGCATTTGCAAAGATATTTAAGAATGCAAAGATAGATAAGAGTGTTATTTTTAAGGGAATGAAAAAGATTATGAAAAAGGCTGATTTATGCTAACAGTTGCACTTCCAAAAGGTCGTATTGCCAAAGAAACTTTAGAAATATTTGAGACTATTTTTGGTGATAGTTTTAAATTTGATGATAGAAAATTAATTTTGGAAACCCCAAAGTTTCGTTTTTTACTTGTAAGAAATCAGGATGTTGCAACCTATGTCTATCATCAAGCAGCAGATATTGGTGTTGTAGGGCTTGATACTTTAGAAGAGCAGGGACTTGATGTTGTTCGTCTTTTAGACCTTCGCCGTGGTGTTTGCAAAGTTGCGATTGGAATGAAAAAGGGTGAAAAACTAGACTTAACAAAACCAGAGCTTAAAGTTGCTTCTAAAATGGTAAATATTACGAAACGCTATTTCGAAGAGAGAGCTGTAAGTGTTGAGATTATCAAATTATATGGTTCTATTGAACTTGCACCTCTTATTGGGCTTGCAGATATGATTGTCGATATTGTTGAAACTGGTACTACTATGAAGCAAAATGGACTTGAAGTTGTAGAAGATATCATGACAAGTTCAACATACCTAATAGCAAATAAGAACTCATACATTGCCAAAAAAGATGAAGTATTGGATATTTATGAGAAGATCCGTGATGTAATTCATGCGGAGAATGTATAAAGCATGACAAATCTTGATCTTTACGCCAAAGCAGAGCATCTTTTAGGCATTGAAGAGGCTACGGAAGCACTTTATGATCTCTATCGCTCAGAGCTCGATGACTATAAGGTAAAAACACTTCTTGATGTTGGTTGTGGTCGTGGTGGCTTTATGGAACGCATGATTAGTGATGGTGTCGAGTGTAAGGGTGTGGATCTTAGCTCCATAATGGTCAGTGAGTGTAAGGCAAAAGGACTTGATGCTGAGTGTATTGATGCTAAAGAGGTAAGTGGCAAATATGATGCGATTGTCAGTATCTTTGATGTGCTTAATTTTATGCCAAAAGAGGAGCTTGTCACATTTTTGGAAGCAATGGCTGAAAAACTTAATGATGATGGAATCTTTATAGCTGATATTAATACTCTTTATGGATTTTCTGATGTTGCAGAAGGAACTATGAGTAATGACAGTGGTGACGAGTTTTTGAGTGTTGATGCTGCTTTTGAGAATAATAAACTCCATACAAAGTTTACTCTTTTTGAAAAGAACGAAGATGGTAGATATACGAAATATAAAGATACTATTGTTCAGTACTTCCATAAAATGCAACTTTTTCAAAAGCTAAAAGGTCTCAAACTGATTGATAAGCAGACTTTTTCTCTTTATGATACAGAAGATAAAACACTATTGATCTTTAAAAAGAGATAATTTTACATGAATGTGACTTTAGTTGCTAAAGTGCTAAGAATACAAATGTTATAATTTTCATATAACAAAAACAAAGGAATACAAATGAGTAAACATAAACAAAAAATAGAGAAAATTTTTGAACATCCAATTTCTGGAAATATTGATTCAAAAAAACTTTTAAATGCATTGGAACACTATGGAGCAGAGATTGATTTAAGTAAAGAGCACCATGCTAAAATTCATTTGAATGGGAAAATGTACTCAATGCCTTTGCCACATCAGGGAAATACTTTATCTAAGGATGCAGTTGTTGACTTTCGTCATTACTTAGAAGAAGTAGGGCTGACACCAGACAAACTTTAAAATATAGAGCATTCAGCTCTATATACTTTTCCGTTTTACATACTTTTTACACTTAATGGTTACTATCTTTCTTTAATAACAGAAAGGTTGGTTCCAATGAAAAAAATCCTTATTGTATTTATACTTATTTTAGGATCTCTTTTTGCAGATGATGAGAATGCTAAAGTTGTTTATGATCTTACAACAAAAGATCTAGCTAAATTTCAAAAGAATATTATCAAGAGTGTAGTTGTCAATAAAATATATTATGAAGGACAACTAAAAGAGTTTGATGTTACTGTAGTGATTCATGGTGGAGCTTATCGTTTCTTTGTTAAAGATCTCAGTCAAACTAAATTTAAAAATGACAAAAAACTTGCTGCTATTTATGCAGAGTTGAAAAAAAGAGTGGCTTTTTTGGCCGATACATATGAAGTGGAATTTTTAATGTGTGGTGCTGCAATGAAGCGTAATGAACTTGAAGCAAATGATATAGTAGAGTTTGTTAAAATTATTCCTAACTCTACTATTGGAATTGTTGATAGGCAAAATGCAGGATATGCTTATTTACCTGTAGCTGATTAAAAAACTATAGCTTCATATGCATAGAGTTCTGCATCTTTGCAGTGCTCTGGAGCAATACCTGCTTTTTCTACGCAGCAACTGTTAAAAAATTCATATTTATCCCATCCCATATCAGTTGCAACTTGAGGTAGATAGGTTCCACTTTTATTGCCATATACTATATATATACCATGTTTACCTACAACAATGTCATCAACTGAGTTTACACGTTCTCTTGGTGTCAGTACAGATATCTCAATATCAATAGAATCAAGCTCATCTACAGAGACAGGAGTAAATCTGTTATCATATCGTGAGGCTGAAATTGCCATGTCTATAATGACTTCATAAAGTGGCTGATCTGGCTCAAAACGACCAATACAACCCCGTAATCGTCCATCTTTATTGAGTGTTACAAAAGCACCAAGGTGTTGTGAAAATTTTTGAGGGAGTTTTGATGGATCAACAGTTATATGTCTATCATGAAGTACCGCTTCATACAGTGCTACTTTTGCGATCTCTTTAAGTAAGCTTTTTTCTTCATCATTAAGAGTAAACATCATATTCTCCATACCTATTTAAGATAGTTAAATTATACAGCAATCATAATAAATATGGAAAAAATATAAGGAGAAAGGAGAATAGGTTTTACAGTAGCATTGTGCTACTGTAAAGGGAGATTATTTTACAACTGGTCTTGGAGTTTTATCATTTGATGCTGGAAGCATTGGAACTTTCATGTATGGTTTTTGACCATCAAGTGCACCTAAGAATGCTTCTATTGATTTAACTTGTTTGTCACTTAGTTTTGTACCAAGTTGGATTCTTGCCATCTCTTTGATAGCGCCACTAAGTGTTTTGATTTTACCATTATGAAAATATGGTGCTGTTTCAGTTACATTTCTAAGTGTTGGTACTTTAACCATACTATTTTTGTCACCTTTAAAGTCACCAACGTTCATATATTTATACTCTGCAGCAACATTCATTGCACCCATGCTACCACCAATACCTACGCCATTGTGACATGAAGCACAACCAACTTGGATGAAAGTCTTAAGCCCCTCTTTTTGCTCTTTTGTCATAGCACTAGGACAACCATTCATAAACTTATCAAATGGTGCTGGTGTAACTAATGTTCTCTCAAAACTTGCAATTGTATCTGCTACTTTTTTGAAAGTGATTTTTACATCTTTGCCATATGCTTTTTTGAACTCTTTTACATACTCAGGCATAGAAGTAACAACAGCTACAACATGTTCTGGAGTTGCTGCCATCTCAGGAGATGCTTGGATAGGACCTTGTGCTTGATCTTCTAGGTCTGGACTTCTACCATCCCAGAACTGTTTGTCATTAAATACTGCATTGTAAACAGTAGGAGAGCTTAAGTGGTGTGGGTTAGCTGTCCATTTGTGACCGATTGCAGCTTCCATACCATCATCTCCACCCTTAGAGAGGTTGTGACAAGTATTACAAGAGATAAGACCACTTTTTGAAAGACGTGGATCGAAGTAGAGTTTTTTACCAAGTTCTACTTTTGCTTTTGTAATAGGGTTTTTAGGATTGTCAATAAGCTTTAAAAGCTCAGTTTCTGATGCTGGAATTGGTTTTAGACCTGCATTTTTTGCATCTTGAACTAAAGATGATGCCATAAGTGAAGCAGCTGTAAAAGCTAATGCTACGATTTTTTTCATTATATTTTCCTTCTGATTATAAAGATAATTTTTATCTTTTATTGAGAAAAGTATAGCAGAATAAATCTTAAAGGAAAATAATTATCATTTAGGAGTTTATGAATTCTATTGCAGATTTTATAGCATTGATGTAGCTTAGTGTATGTGCCTTATTTTGGTAAGCAATATCAAAGGCAGTTCCATGATCCACAGATGTACGAATAATAGGAAGATTAAGTGAAATATTGACACTCTCATCAAAGTAAAGTGCTTTTAGTGGTGCTAAACCCTGATCATGATACATCGCTACAAAGTAGTTATAGTTTTTTCTAAAATAGGGTGCAAAGGCAACATCAGGAACAATCGGACCAACAAACTGCTTAAATCCTATTTCTTGATTAATATCATAAATAACCTGTGTAATTATCTCCTCTTCATTACCTAAAACACCATTGTCCCCTGCGTGAGGATTAAGACCAAGTACTGCAATTTTTTCTTTTTGTATAGAGTTGTGCAGATCAAGTAAAAATCTTTTTAGTCTGTTATATGTCAGTGAAGTTGCTACCTCTTTAAGTGGAATATGCTCTGTAAAGAGGGCTACAAACATCTGTGGGCATCCCAGCATCATAATAGCTTCTTTTTGAAAGTGTTTACGGAGTAGGTCAGTGTGACCCTTATAGGTAAGTCCTGCTAACATCCATGCTTCTTTGTGAATAGGCAGTGTGACTACAGCATCAGCCTCTTTTTTTTCACAAAGTATAAGAGCATGCATAAAAGAGTCATAAGAGTATCTGCCACTCTCTTTTGTAACGATACCTGGTGTTATTGTAAAATCTTGTGCAACCTCACGCAAGATAATATCATCTTCAATAGTTACATTTAAGAGTTTTACAGCTTGCGTGAGAAGATTCTTATCTATACAATAGATTGGATTACAGAGTTTTGAGACTTCTGCGTGAGCCTTAAGTGCTATCTCAATACCAACACCGTTTAGGTCACCGACACTGATAGCTATAGTAGGTTTACTCATCGAGTTGTAAGCTTTTTCATCTCTTGTACGGCCTTATCCAAACCACTAAAAACAGAACGGGCAATAATACTTTGACCGATATTGAGTTCTGTAATGGCATCTATCTTCATAATAGGATCGATATTATGGTAGTTAAGTCCATGACCAGCTGCAACTTCCAAACCTATCTTTTTTGCATGAAGTGCTGCAACTTTGATCTCTTGCAGTGATTTTTCAAGTCGTGTTTCTAACTCATAACGAGGAAGTTCTAACTCTTTTAGAGAGTGATTTGAATAGGGTAGGTTTGAGTGTAACATTGCAAAGAGGTTTGAGTATAGCCCCGTATGTAATTCTACCATCTCTGCACCAAGCTCTTTGGACTTCTCTATCATTTCCACAGTAGGATCAACAAAGAGCGATACCGGAATAATTGCATCATGTAATTGCTCTATGGCGTAATGAATCTCATCTGCATAACCAAATACATCTAATCCACCTTCTGTTGTAACCTCTTCACGTTTTTCAGGTACAAGTGTAGCACGATGAGGACGCATGGATGCAACTATACTTAAAATTTCTTGATTGATTGAACACTCTAGATTTACAGGGAGTTTTGAGTGTGCCAAGATATTTTTTACATCAGCATCTTGAATATGGCGTCTATCCTCACGCAGATGAATTGTTATCTGATCTGCACCATTTTCACAGGCTACATAAAGAGCCTGTAAAATATCAGGATCATTAACACGACGCGCCTCACGCAGCACAGCTACATGGTCTATGTTTACACCCAGTGTCATTTTACTCATTTGCTGCTCTTTTTTATAGAGTTATAGAACTCAAGATATTTCTCTTCAAGATTTTCATGGTTGATAGTGTTACCTATATAAATATCTATAGTATAAGGTTTTTCATAAGGAGCATTTTCAAAGACCTCTTCATTTTTTCCTTCGATATAGACAGGAACGATCTGAAGTTTATTTGCTTTTGCGATCTTTTGTGCACCACTTTGAAAATTTTGAATACCTTCTCCTTTAAAACGCTCGCCTTCAGGAAAAATATATAAATTCATATCATCTACTTTTGCAAATACTTTTTTAATGGTCTTAAAAAAATTTAAAAGTCCGCGTTTATTTTCAAGATCTACACTGATACATCCACTGTATTCAAAGAATTTTCCATAAATAGGATCTTCAAAAAGTTCTTGTTTTGCTATCCATGTACCATTTTTATGGTAGCGAAGAAAGATATTTTCCATGACCAGTATATCAAGTAAGGAACGATGATTTATTGCATAGAGAATTTTATTTTCTTTAGGTAATTCACCATGAAGTTCGACTTTTATATTTAAAAAATCGAGTACTTGATTTGAGTATTTTCCTCTTTGTAAGGAGAGCTCTTGATAACCATATTTTAAAGTAATGAAAGGGTGAAAAAAAGTTTGTTTGAAGATTTTCTTGTATTTGAGTCCAAGCTCAACCATAAATATGAATTTACCTATATTTTTTAGCATATAAACCTCTTTTTAAAAAAGAAGATTATAGCTAAAAAAAATTAACTCTTTGTCTTTTTAAGTGTCATTTCTGTTTCCATAATACGGATTTCATCATCAGCACGAATACGGATTTCATCATCAGCCTTAAGTTTTTTCTTATCAATTTTGTCAGGATAATCAAAATGATTTAAAATATGTTTAATACTGTTTAAACGTGCTTTTTTCTTATCATCAGAACGAATAACTGTCCATGGTGCATATTCTGTATGAGACGCCAAAAGCATGGAGTATTTTGCGATTGTATATTTATCCCAAAGTCCTTGTGACTTTTCATCAACTGGAGAAAGCTTATACTGTTTGAGTGGATCAGTTCTTCGTTTTTCAAAACGTCTTTTTTGTTCATCTTTACTTACTGAAAAGTAAAATTTAAAGATATTGATATCCGAATTTATAAGCATTTTTTCAAACTCTGGTACCTCATGTAAGAACTCTTTATGCTCCTCTTGTGTACAAAATCCCATAACAGGTTCAACACCTGCACGGTTATACCAACTTCTATCAAAGAGAACGATTTCACCGGCGGCTGGAAGATGTTGTACATAACGCTGAAAGTACCACTGTGTCTTTTCAATATCACTTGGTTTATCAAGTGCAACTACACGAGCACCACGAGGATTAAGGTGTTCAGTAATACGTTTGATAGTACCACCTTTTCCAGCTGCATCACGTCCTTCAAAGATCATCAGAACTTTTTTGCCTGTCTCTTTGATGTAGTTTTGCATCTTGAGTAGTTCAATCTGAAGACGTTTTAACTCCTCCTCATACTCAATAGTCTCTTTTTTCTTCCAAACAGCAATTCTGTCACCTTTGACATGCTTTATTTTTTTCTCTTTAGTTTGTTTCATATATTTACCTTTATTCAATTATAAAACTTTAAAGATTAAAAAGAGTTTGCAATAAGTCCATTTACCTTTGTAATATCATCTGTATTGGCAAAACAGCTTGTTTTTCCACAGATCATATACTCACTACTCTCATCTGCTTTCAATAGTACAAATGGATAGCGAACTTTTGCTAGCTCGTATGAATAGCTTTTCAGGTTTTGCAGAGAACTTTTTACAACTCTATCCTCTTTTAGATATCTCACTGCTTGCGTGAGCATATATGGATAGTATATAGGACGTCTTCCTAGATCATAAGAGTTGTACTCCATCGTTTTAAATGCAAAGTGCGAATATTTCTCATCTTCAAGCAGTGTAGAGAGAGTAAGCATAGACTCAATCATGATCGATACTGAAGATGTGTAAGTATTGTCTGTTACTTCTGCTTTTACACTGAACTCACCATCGCTGAAGTTCCAAAGCCCTTTATTATAAAAGCGTTCAAGTGCTTTGTTGACAAGTTTATGTGCAGTGATAAGATGCATCTCATCTTGTGTATATTTGTAAGCTGTTAAAAGGGCTTGAGACAAAAAAGCATAATCTTCCAAGAAAGCTTCTACTTTTGGTTCTTTATGAATTAGGGTAGTGTGGTAGAGTTTATCATCGATATACATTGTTTTTAAGAGTACATCAAGTGATTTTTTTGCTTTTGAATAATACTTACTATCGATCGCTCCAAGTTTAAAAAGAGAGTTTATCAACATAGCCGACCATGAAGTTTGCACTTTTTTGTCAATAAAAGGGTACTCTCTTTTTGCACGAATATTTTGAAGAATGATCTTTACATCACTAAACCATGCTGGTATCTCATCATCAAAACGTACAATATTTTTGCCATTTTCAAAGTTACCATGATGAGTAATATTCATAGCATTACACATCTCCTCTATATCATTATATCCTGCTTCGTTGAGTGCTTGATATACTTCATCGTAAGTATACACAAAGTATGTTCCCTCTTCGCCTTCACTATCTGCATCACTTGCAGAGTAGAAAAGATCATCCTCACTCATATAGTTATACCAAAAGTCAGCTATTTCGCGTGCTGTTTGGAGATACTTCTCATCTTCATATACAAGATAGGCATCAGTATAGATTCCACATAAAAGTCCATTATCATAAAGCATTTTTTCAAAGTGGGGAACAAGCCACTTTTCATCAACACTGTATCTACAAAACCCACCATCTACAAGATCATACATTCCACCTTTTGTCATATTATTTAAAGTATTTGTAACCATTGCTTTTACACTCTTATCTTTATAGAGTCTGTCAATAGTTAAAAGTGCAAAAAGTGTACTTGCGTGAGGAAATTTTGGTTTATGTGAAAACCCACCGTTACGGGTATCATAGTTGTCTTTTGCCTGCGTGAGGAAAGGTTTGTAAAACTCCTCTTTGAGTACAGTTGCCTCTTTGGGATGTTCAGGTTGTTTTATGAAGTTCTCTATCTCATCAGCATTTTCAAGCAGTTTTGGATCTTTCTCTTTTACTTTTTGTGCTATGAGTTTTGTAAGCTCAATAAAGCCCATCCCTTCTATACTGCCTTGTTGTGACTCAGGAGGAATATATGTTCCTGCATAAAACGGTTTGTTTTCAGATGTACAAAAGATGGAAGTTGGCCAACCACCTGCACGACGGTTAAGAAGCATATAGACCTCTTGGTAGTACTTGTCAATGTCAGGACGCTCTTCACGGTCAACTTTTATACAAACAAAGCTCTCATTCAAAATCTTTGCACAGGTCTCATTTTCAAAAACTTTCTCTTCCATAACATGACACCAGTGACAAGAGGAATATCCTATACTGATAAATATCGCTTTGTTCTCTTTTTTTGCTACTTCAAAGGCTTCATCACACCATATCCACCAATCTACAGGATTATCTTTATGTTGTTGCAGATAGGGAGAATCTGCATTTGCTAATCTATTAGGCATTTTATTTCACTTATTATATTTTATTTTTTATAGGGTAGGGAAAAAGGACTAATAGTACGCTTAAGCAGTTGAAAATAAAAATAGTTTTATAAATTGTTTATTATAAAGGTTATGTTATTATTTTTGTAATTTAGAAGAGAGATAGTTATGAAAAAGATTTATATTGCGGGGCCGGATGTTTTTGAAAAGGATTCTGTAGAAATAGGGAAAAAGTTAGTAGATTTGTGTGAAATATATGGTTTTAAAGGACTTTATCCATTGGACAATGTTGTTGATTTTTCACAGCCAAAACAAAAAATTGCACAGGATATTTTTGAAGCTAATCGTTCAATGATTCAAGAAGCAGATGTTATCATCGCAAATTTAAATCCTTTTCGTGGCAAAGAAGCAGATAGTGGGACTGTCTGGGAATGCGGTTATGCTTATGGCATGGGCAAAGAAGTCTATGGCTATATGAAAGATACAAGAGTATATTTACATAGTTTTGCAGAAGATGAAAAGTGTTTTAAAGATGGTTGTTATATTGATAAACAAGAGAGAATTATTGAAGATTTCGAACATCCTCTTAACTTAATGATAGCCTGTTGTGTAAAAGCGATTATAGAGGGTTCCTTTGAAGATGTTTTACGACAATTGTAAAAGAGCTACTAAGTGAGAAAACTACTTTTTTTACTCTTTATAGTTGTTTCATTATATGGACATTATGATGATACTTTAGAAAAAGTTTCATTACAACTGCATTGGAAATATCAATTTGAGTTCGCAGGTTTTATTGCTGCAAAAGAGAAAGGTTTTTATCAAGATGCGGGGCTTGATGTTGAACTACGTGAGTATAAGGATGGTACAGATATTGAAAATGATGTTATTTGTGGTAAGGCAACTTATGGAATATATAACTCATTAGCATTTTTAGAGTATTTACAAGGTAAGCCACTTGTTTTGCTCTCTTCATATTTTAAACGTGCTGCTTTGGTTCTAGTCGCAAAGCCAGATATTAAATCACCAAAAGATTTAATTGGTAAAAAGATTATGGCAACAACAAAGGCGGATTTCTTACTGAATTTTGGATTGTATTTTAAAGGTTATAATGTAGATGTTGATGCTTTGAAATTGGTTCCACATACATATAGTATTAATGATTTTGCTGAGAATAAAGTTGACGCTATGACAGCCTTCGTATCAAATGAGCTCTATAAATTGGATGATTTAGGTGTAAAATATAATGTCTTGGATCCAAGTGATGATAACCTGTATATCTTACAACTTGAACTTATTACATCCCAAAAAGAGCTACAAGAACATCCACAACGAACAAAAGCATTTCGTGATGCCTCCCTAAAAGGCTGGAAATATGCACTCTCGCATAAAGATGAAATGATCAAAATCATTGCTCAAAAATATCAAAAGAATATATCAAAGGAGAGCCTTAAAAAAGAAGCCATTGGTGTTCAAAAATTGATTTTGCCTTATACATATGAGCTTGGATCAATTGATAAAAATTTTTTAAAAAAACAGCAGGAAATGTTTGAACAAGAGTACAATATTAGTAATGCTAAAAGTTTAGATGGTTTTATATTTACACCTAAAAGTGATATTCAAGAGGTTCACTTTAGCGATAAGGAGTTTACTTATATCAAGAATCACAATAAAATCAAAATATGTGTAAACTATGATCTCTTTCCTTTAGATGGAATGAAAAATAATAAATTAACGGGAGAAATGGCAGATATTTTTTCTATTATTTCAGATATGACCTCCATTGAATTTGTTCCAGTGATATCCAATTCTCAAGAAGAATTAAAAGCAAATATAAGAGACAAAAAATGTAAAATACTTTCTGTTATGGCTACATCAGGAAAAGAGTTTAAAAATATAAAACCTACAAAACCTTTTACTGCGACTTCATTTGCGCTCTTAAGTAAACTAGAACACTCTTTTATCGATGATCCGACATTGCTTAAAAATAAAATTCTCATTGTGCAAGAAGACTCTTTTCGAGATTATCTTAAATATCTCTATCCTTATCTTAAAATACGTGTTGAGTATGATAAAAATCAGATGGTTCGTGATGTATTGTATGACAAAGCTTATGCTATTGTAACTTTAGATGAACAAGCAGATTATTTTATTGATAAATATGGTTATGGGAAATTGAAAATCAATGGATTTTTAGCAAAAGATAGACCACTGCAAGGCAGCATTGGTATTGAAAAAAATGAAGCTATTTTAGCAGGTATAATTGAAAAGTCTCTGTCTAATATTCCAAAAGAGAAAATAGAAGCAATTCGAAACTCATGGCGAATAAGTAGATATCAAACAAAAATAGATTATTCCATAGCAATTAAAATATTGCTCTTTATGGGTATTATTGTTCTTATCTTGGTCTATTATCAGCGTAAACTTAAGAACTTTAATAAAGAACTCGAAAAACAGGTTTTCTTAAAAACAAAAGAGTTAGTAGAGATAAATGAATCGCTTGAAGCAACAGTTCAAGAAAAAATTGAAGAGCTTATTCACAAAGATGAGATACTTACAGCACAGTCAAAACAGGCTGTTATGGGTGAGATGATCGCTATGATAGCGCATCAATGGAGACAACCTCTTAATACCATTACTCTCCAAATTTCAAATATACAATTAAAAGAGATGATGGGTGAAAAAGTTAGTAATGCAGAATATAAAGCTCTTTTAGAAGAGATTAGTAATTCTGTAGTTTATCTGGCAAATACAATTGATGATTTTAAAACCTATTTTCATCCGGATAAGCAAGCAAGTACAATAGTATTTAATGATCTTATGAAAAAGGTGTTAGGTTTTATTGAACCAAGGGTATTACAATATAAAATATTGATAGAGATTACGGGAGATATAAAAACAGAAGTAACTGTATATATCAATGAATTAATACAGGTTATGCTAAATATTCTCAATAATGCTATAGATGCATATGAAAATCCAGATATAAAAAATAAATATATTGTTATTGATGTTGCTACAAGTGAAGATAAGGTTACTATTATTATTAAGGACAATGCTGGTGGTATTAAGAAGGAGCATCAAAAACAAATTTTTGAGCCATATTTTAGTACAAAAGGGAAAAATGGAACAGGTTTAGGGCTCTATATGTCTAAAATGATAATTGAAAAGCAGTTTGAAGGAAGAATTGATGTTATATCACAAGATAGTAGCACATCTTTTAAAATTATAATTCCTAAGCACGTCCGCATTTAACCATGGAAAGTACCATGGGAATATTAAGACCATCATTATTAAAGCCTTCATCTCTGCAGGCCTCACACTTGTCACCCATGGGAAGTGCTTCATTCTCTAAAATCTCTTGAAGTGTTTTTAAGTCATTTTCTTTAATACATTTTGCTATATCTTGGATTGTTAAAGAATTGCACACACATATCTCTGTATCTAAATCTATATCCATAATTTACTCTTATTTTCTTTTTTGACATTATAATATAACTTTAAAAATAAATCTGTAAGATGTTATTATTCTTACTTATAAATCTAAAAGGTATAATATGAAAATTTTAAGCAAACTTATTGCTTTTGTACTCTTGAGTATATTCTCACTCCACGCAGCAGGTTTTTTGATGCCGAATGAGGCTTTTAAACCCTATGCAAAACTCAATGATAAATCACAAATTATTGCCGGTGTAAAGATAGCCGATGAGATCTATCTTTATAAAGAGAAACTAAAAGTTACTCTTGTTGAGACACCTGGAATATCCATAGAAAAAGTAGATGCTCCAAAGGCTGTTGATCATATGGGAGATGCAGTCTATTTGAAATCTCCGGAATTTATAGTTACACTGAAAAAAGATGCTTCCATTTCAGGAGTAAAAGATGTTAAGGTAAAAGTAGAGTATCAGGGATGTTCAGAGCAGGGCTTATGTTATGAACCGAGTGAGAAGATCTTTACTTTGGCAGTAGATACATCAAAACTCGATACTAATTTGGCAAAACTTAATGCTTTTGTATCAAAACCTGTAGCGAAGCAGATCTCTCAAACAACACCCGAAGCAGAAAAATCACAAACAGATATGATCGCCGATACGATCAAATCAAGTAACTTTTTTGTTGTACTTGCAACATTTTTTGTGTTTGGGCTTTTACTTTCACTTACACCATGTGTTTTCCCTATGATCCCTATCATCTCAGGATTAATTATTTCACAAGGAGAGGGTCTGACTACGAAAAAGGCTTTTGTACTCTCTTTGGTTTATGTGCTTGCAATGGCAGTGGCATATACCATAGCAGGTATCCTTGCCGGGCTTTTTGGTGCAAATCTTCAAGCAGCACTGCAAAATCCATGGGTTGTCTACTCTTTTGCAGCCATCTTTGTAGCTCTTGCTGCTAGTATGTTTGGATATTATGAGTTAAAACTGCCAGATGCCATCGTTTCTCGTGTCAGTCAAAATCCAAAAAGAAGTGGTTTTATGGGTGTGGCTATTATGGGCTTTTTATCAGCCCTTATTGTCGGGCCTTGTGTTGCAGCGCCACTTGCCGGTGCACTTGTCTATATTGGACAAACCGGTGATGCGCTACTTGGTGGAGCAGCACTCTTTACAATGAGTCTTGGTATGGGTGTACCGCTTATTTTAGTAGGTGTAAGTGCCGGTAAGTTTATGCCAAAACCAGGTGCATGGATGACACTTGTCAACGAGGTATTTGGTGTACTTATGCTTGGTGTTGCTGTTTGGATGTTGGAAAAAATCCTTCCATATTCAGTAACAACACTGATGTACGCAATGCTTGGACTTGGATTTAGTCTGCATTTGGGAGCATTTAGTAGTGTAGGGCATAGCTTTAAGCGGGCATTCTCTACGATACTTTTTATCTACTCAACAGCACTCTTTATCAGTGTACTTGCAGGTGTACCGAGTATGACAGAGCCTCTTGGATTTTTAAAGGCTAAAAATGTAGTAGTAAATAATCAAGCTACACAAACAAATGAGTTGCATTTTACAAAAGTGACTTCACTTGATGAACTCAATGCCTTGCTTGAAAAAAACAGAGGTAAAAAGATACTTTTAGATTTTTCTGCTGCATGGTGTACAGCATGCAAGGAACTTGAAGAGGTAACTTTTTCAGATCCAAGAGTACAAAAGAAGATGCAAAAATTTGTACTCATTCGTGCTGATGTGACTGATAATGCT
>Ga0256828_1001147_pt1 | contig 16804 bp, 20 predicted proteins | sample CV88metaG_FD_185993 | JGI IMG/M metagenome (GOLD analysis project Ga0256828, IMG submission 185993) | Hydrothermal vent microbial communities from East Pacific Rise, Pacific Ocean - CV88 | ecosystem: Environmental > Aquatic > Marine > Hydrothermal vents | place: Pacific Ocean: East Pacific Rise...
TGTCAAGTGCTAGAGATAGATGTTGCATCTTTAGAGCCAGTTATTGCATACCCATTTTTACCAGAAAATGGTCACCCAATGAGCCAAGCAGTTAAAGACAATATAAAAGTTGATCAGGTGTTTGTTGGGTCTTGTACAAACGGAAGATTAAGTGACTTAAAAGTTGCATCTGAAATGTTAAAAGGTAAAAAAGTAGCACCACATGTAAGGATGATAGTAACTCCAGGTACTCAAAAAATCCTTCGAGAAGCTACAAAACTAGGATATATAGATATATTAGTTGATGCAGGAGCAGTTGTATCAAATCCTACTTGTGGAGCATGTTTAGGTGGATATATGGGAATTTTAGGTGACAATGAGGTTTGTATCTCTACAACAAACAGAAACTTTGTAGGTAGAATGGGAAGTAGAAGCTCAAAAGTATATTTAAGTAACTCAGCAGTTGCAGCAGCTTCAGCTATTAGTGGTTATATCACAGATCCAGCTTCTTTATAAAAATGTTAGATATTCCATGTGTAATATTAAGCGGTGGAAAATCTAGCAGAATGGGGGAGGATAAATCTCTCCTTCCATTTAAAAACTCAACTCTAATCGAGTATCAATACAACAGATTATCAAAAATCTTTAAAAAAGTATATATATCAAGTAAAACCAATAAGTTTGATTTTGATTGTGATATTATCTATGATAACAATTCAGATATATCTTCACCTATGATAGCTTTAAACTCTATTTTTAAAACTCTTCAAGAGGATAAAATCTTTATAATCACTGTAGATACACCACTTATCTTAGAAGAGACTATTTATCATCTTGTAGAACTCTGTGATAATTACGATATAACTATCGCTAAAGATAATGAGAGAGTACACAATCTATGTGGAGTGTTTTCTAAAAATATAAACCAAATTATAGATCAATTAATAGAGAAAGATATTCATAAGATCAACTATCTACTAAAACATATTGAAAATCTCAAAATAGTATCATTTCAAAATAATAGCGAATTTATAAATCTAAATACCAAAGAGCAGTACAACTCAATTCTTAAGAATATTTCACTATAATTAGTTATGGATAATTACGAATATACACAACTATTAAAAACATTAAATCAAAAGTTAGAAAATATAGAATCTATACTTAAACCAACTGATATAGAGAAAAGATTAGAAGAGATTACAACTTTAGAGCAAGAACCACAATTTTGGGAAAACCAAAAGATGGCTACTAAAATAGCACAAGAGAAAAATAAGCTATTAAGTAAACTATCAAAGTTCAAAAAAGCTTATGAGGCTATTACAGATGCTAGTGAGTTGTATGAGATGGCTGTTGAGGAAGAGGATAGCGAAACTATAGAAACACTATATGAGGAAGCTGCCACATTAGAGGATATTATACAAAAAACAGAGATAGAGGTTATGCTAAGTGGAGATGAGGATAGTAGCAATGCTATAGTATCTATCCATCCAGGAGCTGGGGGAACTGAGTCTTGTGATTGGGCTAATATGCTTTATAGAATGTATCTTAGATGGGCAGAGAGAAAAGGGTACAAAGTGGAGATTCTTGATTATCAAGCTGGTGATGAGGCTGGGATCAAAGATGTAAGTTTTATAATCTCTGGGTTAAATGCATATGGTTACCTAAAAGTTGAAAATGGTATCCATAGACTTGTAAGGATAAGCCCATTTGATTCAAATGCCAAACGACACACATCTTTTGCATCTGTGATGGTATCTCCAGAAGTTGATGATGATATTGATATAGAAATAGAGGATAAAGATATAAGAATAGATACATATAGAGCTAGTGGTGCTGGTGGTCAACATGTAAATAAAACAGAATCAGCTATAAGGATCACACATATAGAATCTGGTATCGTTGTACAGTGTCAAAATGATAGATCTCAACATAAAAATAAAGCAAGTGCTATGAAGATGTTAAAATCGAGACTTTATGAACTAGAGTTAGAGAAACAAGCAGCAGAGAAAAAAGGGATAAGTAAAAGCGAGATTGGTTGGGGACATCAGATACGATCTTATGTTATGCAACCATATCAGCAGATAAAAGATACACGAAGTGGTATAGGGTACTCAAATGTAGATGCGATACTTGATGGTGATCTAGATAAGATGCTAGAGGATGTACTTATAGCAGAATCTAAATAGATTTAATATTATCTTAAGCAATACTATTAAATAATATCACCTATAAAAATTAAATATCATTTAGTGTAAAATTTATCAACATTAAAAATTAAAAGGAAATAAAATGCCAAAAATTAACAAATATACAAATATAGACGAAGTAGAAAGAGAAGCAAAAAAAGATCTTATAGATAGACATAGTCCATTTATTCACTGTGCTAGTGAAGCAAAAGCTGGAGAGCCATTTGAGGTAACAGTTAAAATGGGTAACGAATATACTCATCCAGATGATTTTGATCACTATATTGAATCTGTTACACTATTCAACGGTGAAACAATGCTAGCTAAAGCTTCTTATGTTCCAGGAACATTAGGAAACACAAAAGCACACAACACAACAACATTTACAATAATCCCTACAGGTAAAAAACTAAATCTTGTAGCTCATGGTTACTGTACAAAACACGGTATCTGGGAAGGTGAAGCTGTAGAGGTTGCAGTTAACTAATATCTGTAATTACTATTTAAAAAAGGTTAGAGTTTATCTCTAACCTTTTTTTTGGTATAATGATTTTCTAAAAATAAATAGTATTAAATTATCTTAAAGGATCCAATTTTGTTACACCAACAACTACTACAACAGCAATTAGCTTCTCAAGAAGAGGCTAGATTTGATTCATTGCCTTCACATATCATTGTTACACTAGACAATATGGCATTTGGTATTGCACAAAAAGAGGGTGAAGAGAGAGATTCATTTGATATAAAACAAAATATGGTTAAAAATATCAATAAACTATCTGATAAAGATTTTGACTATTTAGTAGAGCAAATGTCTATACTTATAGATAAGTCTGTACATCAAAATGAAGAGATAAGTGATAAAAATGTAGAAAAAGATTTCATATCTTTTTTAGTAAGGTTATACTATTAAAAAATGATTATAAATCCAACATTAGTAAAAACTGAAGCATTACTTTTATATTGTAGAGATCTTATAGACTCATACAAAGATAAAAAAGATGATCTTTTTGATATAGATAAGCAAAGCAAAGAGTATATAAATAAACATACTATAGAGCTACTATCTAGTATAAATAGAACTATACAACCAACAGATTACTATACAAGAAATGTGAAAGTTACACGAATTGCATATATCATAAAAAGTTATCAATATATAGATAAAACTATATCAAAAGCTTTAAAAAAAGGTGATCAATTCAACCCTGCTATGTTGTGTTTTTCACTTCTTTGCTCTTGGTTTGCAGAGAAAGAGTTAAACCATATCACAAAAGAGTATCTATATTTTACTATCTACCCTTACGGGGAGATATATGACAAAATACTTTTTAACAACAAAGATATAAAATATAGAGCTGTAAACTTAGCTATGATAGATATAGCAGAAAATACTATTTTAAAATACAACAATTATAAGTTTAAATAGATGTTTGATATTGCTATTATAGATTATCGTGATCCTATTTTTGGGATTATCACTATTTTTATCTTTATTTTTCTTGCATCTTTTTTTACATATAGTTTTGGGATATATAAAGAGAGAAAAAGGAGAAAAGAGTATAGAAAACTTCTAAAAAGATTTGAACTAGGTGATCTAAAAGAGGATGATTATATCCACCTTTACACAACCTATAATCTACCTTTTGATTCTATCATTTTATTGGCATCTTCATTTTTAAATAAAGGTCAATACAACAAAGCTATATCTGTATATCTAGCACTACTTGAACATGTAAGTGATAGTGTAAAAAAAGAGGAACTACTAGAACTACTAGGGGATACTTACTTTAAAAGTGGATTGCTACAAAGAAGTAAAGATATATATCTAAAAATATTGAAATTTTCTCCACGAAATAAAACAGCATTAAGACATCTACTATTGGTATTTGAGTATCTAAAAGAGTATAAAAGAGCTGAAGAGGTTATAGACTCATTATCTGAATTAAATGAGGTTATTATCATAGATCGTATCTATATAAAAGTGTTACAGATTATCGAGGATCCACTTTTAAGCTTTGAAGATAAATCTACACTTCTTTTAAATAATTTTATTGTAAATAATAAACTAGAGAGATTAGTAGTAGAGTTTTTAATAAAATTCAATAAAAAACTATTTTGGGAAAATATAGATAAATTTAATATCTCAAAGATCATAGATCTATTATGGTATCTTGATTTTGATGATGTAGATTTTGATAAAATCCAAAATTTACCAAAACTAAAAGAGCTATATTGTGCAAAGGGTTATATAGATGAACCGATCTATTCTAAACAATTTGAATTAAGTGTACTTATATCTAACAACAACTCAAAACTAAAAGTAGATATGGATCTAAATTTTGAATTTATATGCAACAAATGTAAACACAACCACCCAATATATAGCTCAAGATGTCCACACTGCCACTCAATATTAACATTTATTGTTGAGCCAAAACTATCAAAAAAAATAGAAGCTATTAGTAGCTTTTTATAAAAGGTCAAATATGAAAAACATAACTATCTATAGCGATGGATCAAGCTTAGGAAACCCAGGACCTGGTGGTTGGGGTACAATTCTAGAGTACAATGGTCATACAAAAGAGTTAAGTGGTGGTTCATCTCACACTACAAACAACAAAATGGAACTTCAAGGTGCAATAGAGGGATTAAAAGCTCTAAAAGAGCCTTGTAATGTAAAGATCATAAGTGACTCAAAATATGTAGTACAAGCTATAAATGAGTGGCTTCCAAACTGGATAAAAAACAACTGGAAAACAGCAGGTAAAAAACCTGTGAAAAACCAAGATCAATGGCAAGAGTATGTGGAGCTATCAAAACCACACAATATAGAAGCTATCTGGGTAAAAGGTCATGCAGGACATGAGCAAAATGAGAGATGTGATATATTAGCTAGAGATGAAGCTGAAAAATATAAAGAGCAATAGGTAAAATATGAATATTACAGAAAATAGTTCACTACTAAAAAACAAATCTATTGCAGGGTTTATTCTAAAACCAAATAGTAAAGATATAAAAGATATCTATCTTGAGATAAAATCTATCTTTGAGAGTTACAATATAGAGGTTCTATGTGAACTAAAAAGTGCAAATGAGCTAGAGCAAAAAGATGGTATAGAGTTTGAAGAGCTTTGTAAAAGATCTGATTTTTTAGTAACATTAGGTGGAGATGGTACACTTATATCGGTTGCAAGAAGAGGTTTCCCTTACCAAAAAGCTGTTATGGGGATAAATCTAGGAACATTAGGATTTTTAACAGATATTATGCCAGATGAGTTAAAATCTTTTTTAGATAAGTTTATGAATGATGACTATAGGATAGATCATCGTATGATGATAAAAGCTACCATGCAAAACAATGAATCAAAAGATATAGTTGCATTTAACGATATAGTTATAAGTAGAAATTGTGTAGGTAGTATGATAAGTTTAGATGCAAAGATAGATGGGAAACTATTTAACAAATACAATGGAGATGGACTTATCATCTCTACACCTACAGGATCTACTGCATACAACCTATCGTGTAATGGTCCTGTAGTTTATCCATTAACAGATGCTTTTATAGTTACACCAATCTCTGCACATTCACTTACACAACGACCACTTGTATTGCCAGTAGATTTTACAATAACTTTAGAGAATACAAATAGTGAAAGCTGTATGGTAGTAGTGGATGGTCACGATACATATAAACTACATCCACAAAATAGTATCACAATAAAAATAGCATCATCAAAAGCTAAACTTATCCATAGATGTGAGAGAAACTATTTTGATGTATTAAATAAAAAATTACACTGGGGTGCAAATTGATTAGTAGATTTTATTTAGAAAATTACCTATCGTTCAATAAAGTTGATCTAAAGTTTGACAAAGGTCTTATAGTATTTACAGGTCCTAGTGGATCTGGTAAATCTATACTTATGAGTGCTATTTTAGCACTATTTGGAAATACAGATTCAAAAGCCTCTTTAAGTGAGGTTACAATAGAAGAGCTAAATATAAAAGATGAAAACTTTGCAATAGAACCAAACGATGATATTATCATCAAGCAAATTACACAAAATAAAACTAGATATTTAATCAACAATCAAACAATATCTAAAAAGAATCTAAAAGAGTTCTCTAGTAAATTTTCATCGTATCTTCATCTAAAAGATACAAGCGATTTTGATAGTGCTAAAATTATCTCTTTTTTAGATTATCTATCTAGTAAAAATGATAAAAGCTATAAAAAACTATTAGATAACTATAAAGATATATACAATCAATATATAGAATCAAATAAAAAATTACAAAAACTACTATCAGATGAGAAAGAGCTAGATGACCTAATAGAGTTTGCAAAATTTGAGATAGATAAAATATCACGAATAGATCCAAAAGTAGATGAGTACGATGAGCTAAAACTTATCAAAACAAACCTATCTAAAAAAGATAAGATCAAAAAGATTTTAGATGAATCATATCTATTTCTGAACAACTCACATAAGATCTCATCTGCTTTACAATACCTAGATCAAGATAGCAATTTTTTTGATGATGCTATAAATGAGGTACAAAATATTTTTGAAAAGTTCAACGACTCTATAGCATCTATGGAAGATATGGATATAGAGGGTGTACTAGATAGGATAGAACAACTATCGTTTTTGATAAAAAAATATGGTGGAATAGAGGAAGCTTTAGAGTATAAAAAAGCAAAACAGATAGAACTAGATGGATATGAAAATATATCTTTTGAGAAAGCTATACTAGAGAAAAATGTTAAAAAATATTTAGAGCAAAGTGAAGAGTTAGCAAAAGAGCTATCAAGTAAAAGAGCTGCTACCCTTAAAATATTTACAAAAAAGATAAATAGCTATCTAAAATATCTATATTTAGAAAATTTATCTATCTCACTAGAGCTAAAAACTATAGATAGTACAGGGATAGATAGTATAAGTTTTAAACTAAATGATATAGAATTAAATAAGATTAGTAGTGGAGAGTTCAATCGTTTACGATTAGCACTTTTAACAGCAAGGTCATCTTATGAGCTAAATACAAATGGGATTTTATTTTTAGATGAGATAGATGCAAACTTAAGTGGAAAAGAGAGTGAAAGTATAGCAAAAGTGCTAAGTGAATTATCTAAACATTATCAGATATTTGCTATCTCTCACCAGCCCCAACTAAGTGCTACAGCCTCTCAACATTTTTTAGTAACTAAAAAAAATAATATTTCAAAAGTAGAGTTACTGCATGAAACAGAAAAAGTAAAAGAGATCGCCAGAATGATAAGTGGGCAGGATATTACACAAGAAGCATTGGAATTTTCAAAAAAACTTGTTTTTAAAAAGTAATAATTAAAAAAAATAATAGCTTAAATAGTGTATAATCTCCAAAATTTAAAAGAGAGTAGATTATGCTAAAAGTTAAAGATTGTAAAGATATAAAAGTACTGTATGTTGAAGATGATACAGTAGTTGCAAAATCTATGATGAATATTTTAGAGAAATTTTTTACACACCTATATTATGCTAAAGATGGTGTAGAGGGATTAGAATATATTAAGAGCAAAGAGTTAGATCTTATTATCACAGATATTAATATGCCAAAATTAAGTGGTCTAGAGATGATATCTCAGATGAAAGATCTTGGTAAAGATATATATACTATTATGATTACAGCTTATTCTGATAATAGTACATTTTTAGAATCTGTAAAATTAGGTGTAAAAGGTTATATTATAAAGCCATTAGTTGTTATGCAATTTTTGGAGACTTTAGAAACAGCTGTAAATACTATAAACTCTTTAAAACAAAGTCATATATTAGAACATTACAAGCATATAATGGTATCAAAAACTGATCCTAAAGGTAATATATTTTATGTAAACGATAAATTTTGTGAAGTTACTGGATTCTCAAGAGAGGAACTTATAGGTAAGAAGCACAATGTAATGAAATACTCTGATATGGAAAGAGATACATATCTTGATCTATGGAATACTATTAAGAAAAGAAATATATGGGTTGGACAGCTAAAAAATATCAAAAAAGATAAAACAATGTATCGAGTAGATACAACTATTTGTCCAATAGTAGATCAAAATGGAAAAATTATTGAGTATATAGGACTTCAAAATGATATTACACATGTTGTAAATCCTCTAACACAACTACAAGACTTATTATATACCTCAAAAAAACCATTTTTGGCAATTCTTAAAATAGAAAACTATGAAACACTAAAACATATATATGATAAAGATATCTTAGATGAAACTTTAGATATTTTTAGTAAAAAGCTTCGTAACTACTTACCATCAAAACTCCATATTCAAGAGATTATAAATCTAAACAATGGAAAATTCGCACTTTTTGATGAGCTAGAAAAAGATATCCAGATCAGTGAAATTATAACTTTACTAAAAGAGTTTCAATACAATATTGCTCAGGGTATTATTGTTGTAAAAGATTTTGATTTTGATTTTTCTGTTATCATTAGTTTTTCTAATAAAAAAGAGAAAATTTATGAAAATGTAGAATATGGTTTAAATGTACTATTAAAAGAGAATAAACTTATAATTTGTGCAAATGATTTAACAAAACTAGTAAAAGAGAAAGCGATAAAAAATACAAAAGTGATCAAAATGATCCAAACAGCTATAAATAATGATAATATTATCTCTTATTTTCAACCAATAATAAACAATAAAACTATGGAGATAGAAAAATATGAATCTCTTGTGAGATTAATTGATGAAGATGGTAAAGTGCTATCTCCATATTTTTTCTTAGATATTGCCAAAGAGAGTGGTTATTATAGTAAAATTACAAATATAGTTTTAACAAACTCATTTAAAGCTTTAATGCAAACAGACAAAGAGATATCTATGAATCTTTCTGCTATAGATATTGAAAATCCACATATTAGATCAAAAATTATAACACTATTAGAAGATCATAAAAATGATGCACATAGGGTTGTATTTGAACTACTTGAGGATGAAAAAGTAAAAGATTTTGATATAGTAAAAGATTTTATTACCCATGCAAAAACATATGGTGTAAAGATCGCTATTGATGATTTTGGTGCAGGTGTATCTAACTTTGAGAGATTATTAGACTATCAACCAGATATATTAAAAATAGATGCATGTCTAATAAAACATATCGATGGTGATAAATATAGTAAAGATGTTGTGGAGACAATACAACTTTTTGCTTGGAAACAAGATATTAAAACTGTTGCTGAGTTTGTTGAAACACCAGAGATACTAAAAACAGTAAAAGATATAGGTATAAACTACACTCAAGGTTATCTACTTGGAAAACCTGATCTTTTAGAGAATCTATAAAGCTATTTACTTTTTTTGTTCATCACTTAATCTTTTTGCTTCTTTCATAATCTCACAACCCCAATTATGAAAATGGCAAACCCTAATTTTAGTAAAATTAGACCAAATAGTATTATTAAGTAGTGAGAAATATTTAAAATACTACTATTTGATAATAAATATTGGAATTTTTGTGATATTTTATATTATTCTATATTTAGTTGATTAGTATTTATTAAATCTTTTATTTTATCCATACCAATAATATTATCTATATTTTTAAACTTTGATATCGTTGAGATAAGTATATCATCTATATTATCTAATGCAGTTATTATAGAAGATATAGGTGCTATTCCTCTTGCTCTTGAATCATTATAATAAATATATAATAACTTATAATATTCAAAATCAAACTGCTCATTACACATAGGTTTAATAAATTTTACTATTTGATTATTACTTAATTCTACTAGTAAAGATAAAAATTCATCTGGTAATATACGATTTTTTCTTGATTCTTCAAATATTATACTATTTGCAATAACAATAACATATTCAGTTTGTTTATATTCAAATGGAATTTCAAAATTATATAAATCAATAAACTTCTTATTAGCTTTATTTATAATTGATTTATAATGTGTTATTTTTATTGGATTTGATATAGAAATAGATTTTATATAGGGAACCTCTAAAAATACTATAATTTAAAACTAATTTTATTAAATTTACTAATTTTTTACTTTATCTTAAATTTATCTTAATGATCTTGGCAATTAATTCACAAATATAGTAAAAAATTTATAGATTTTTACTATAAAATAGTATAATTTCATACTATTTTATAATATTTTTATTGTTTCATTATAGGTACTTTTTGCAATCTTACTAATTGTTCATATCTTAACAAGTTATAAGTTAAATTTATAAGTCCTGTTAAGGACTTGATTCTATCAAGTCCAATAGATTTTAAAGATAGTGCATTATTCATTGAAGTTTTTAATGTTCCAAATATATGTTCTACTCTTACTCTAGTTTTTGAGTGTTTATAATTTTGTTTATGTTGTTTATTTTTAAGTGGTGTATTTCTATATGCTCTATTGATAACTTTTGATTTTATATTATTCTCTTTTAAGTATTCATCAATTTCTTGTGATTTATATGCAGAATCTGCATATAAGGTATTGTCATCTTCTTTTACTATATCTTTTACTACTTGTGAGTCATGTGTGGAAGATGGCGTTACAGTATAGTTAGTGATAAATTTTGTTTTTTGATCTGCTGATATATGATCTTTATATCCAAACTCTCTTGTTTTATATTTTACTGTCCATCTTGCATCACAATCCTTTTGCGAAAGTTTATTTTTATTTTTACCAAATTCTAATGGTATTGCACCTTTTTTTATATCTGCATTATCACTTTTTTTATTTCTTTGTTTTGGTACCCTTACAAATGAAGCATCTACTATTGTACCTTCCTTTGCTACTATACCATTAGAGATAAGTTTATCTGTAAATATATCAAATAGTTTTTTTGATAAATCTTTCTCTTTTAGTTCTTCTTTAAATAACCATATGGTCTTTTCATCAGGCACATTGTCACCTATACTTAATCCTAGAAAGTCTAAAAAAGATAATCTGTCTTTTATCTGAAATTCTGTTTGTTCATCACTTAGATTATAATATCTTTGTAGTATTACAATTTTAAACATTAGTAATTTGTCATATGGTTTTCTACCTGCATTTGATTTTTTATTATCATTTCTAAAAGCTTCTTCAAGTGGTACTTTAAATATATCCCAATCTATAATCTCATTTAATCTTTGCAAAGCTGGTTTATGTTTTTTAATCTTTTCTAGTTGAAACTCATAATCAAATAATCCTGCCATTTTATAACCTTTGTAATAAATTATATATAGATATTATATCTAAAAAATAGTTGTAAAGCATTTATATAACGGGTATTTTAGCCTTTCAAAGAGTTTGAAATATAACTTTTTTTATAATAATAGAAAATTATTGGTGATATTATATGAAATTTAGTTAATTTTTAGAGGTGCCCTATATTTTTTTCTATTCTTATCATATTTCATTTTATTTGTTTCAATAATTGTAGAACTTCCAATTACTTTATCCATTATCCATCCTATAAATATTAAAAATACTATAAGTACAAAAATATTAATAATAATATCCATTTATTTATCTCCTAAGAATATTTCCATAAAATTATTACCCCAATTAATTCAATGATTTGAAATATTCTTATTAAACTATTGAATAAAGTAAATGTTTTATAATTAATAACAATAATAGATACAATAAGTGTCATTCCTAAAATTAATAAAGTATGCCACCAAATATCCAAATTAATAAAACCATAAACAATAAGTGAATAATATGCTAATGAAGATGTAATACTAATTGAAATTAATATTATATTTGTATTAACTATATTTCCTCTTGATAACAATAACTCTATTCTATTTGACAAAGCACCCACTAACATCATAACAATAAATAAATTATTTTCCACACATATATCCTTCCTATAGACTATCATTCTATAGATTGTTGTTAAAGAATAGTATCTAAAGTAAAATTACATATAAATTAACCAATAGGAAGTTAAATGATATTTACAAGTAATACAACAGATGATGAAATTGCTATGGTACATAAATACATCTCTCAATCTGTAAAGTACTACAGAGAGCTTAAAGGCTTATCTCAACTTGAATTAGCATTAACTATTGGAATGAAATCAGGAGCTTTCTTTGGTAATGCTGAAAATAATACCAATGGAAAACACTTTAATATTGAACATTTATATAAAATATCTAAAGCTCTAAACATAAAAATGAGTATATTACTTCCTAAATAAATCTATATTAATAATCAAACTTAGATTATGATATATTATAATAAGCCAATAGCATTTTTTATAAATTTATCTTATATATTTTCTAGAATATTATCAACTATTTGCATAACTGGCTCTAATTTATATCTAATTACATCTTCAATAATTGCTAAATTAATTCCATCATAATCATGTGCAATAAAATTACGAATTGATGCCATACCTTTTAGATCTTGTTTATCAAAGGTATTTAAAATATTTGAATTTGATTTTTCCAATTTATTAAATTGTTCCGCAATAGCTACAAGTAACATTAATATTGCAGGTTGCCCCTCTATATCTTCAAGTGCATTTACAATACCATTATGTCTTTGAATAATAGTACTAATCGTATTTAATTTAGTTTGGATTGATCTTAATTTAACAATATCATTTTCACTATACATATATTGTTTTATCCAAGATATAATGATTGTTATGCTGTAATAGACCTTGTTTGTCTACTATATCTATCTCTTTACCTAATGACTGTTTTAAAATATCTTTTAATTCATCAAGTTTAACAATAGCATCCCAACCCCTATATTTAGTTAAAAATGCAGGTGTAGTTTCTATAAGTATATCTATATCACTATCTTTAGTAGCTTCATCTCTTGCATAACTTCCAAATAAACCAAGTAAATTAATCTCTTCTTGTTTAAATATAGGTTGAAATGATTTTAATGTTTTTAATATCTCTATTTTATCCATAATAAATATTATACTTAATAATTTTGAATAAGTATATTAAAACTATAATTTAAATATAACTTAAAAGGTGTTTCCTTATGGGTTTCCTTATTTTGAAATATAGCTCTAATTTTATGAGTTATTATAAAAAATTATAAGTGAATATTCTATTATTTACTTGTATATAATTGGAATGTAGTTTTTTATTATTGTGATAAATCATCTATGATTTTATTTATAATTTGTAGCATATCTACTAGTTTAGTATCACAAACATTATAGATATATTTAGCATCTACATCAAAATAATGATGAGATATTATCTCCCTTAAACCTTTTGCTCCTATCCAATCTATTTGAGGATAATTTTTAAGAAGTTCTTTATTTGTAATCTTATCTATATTTTTAAGACTTTCACATATAGCAATAAGAAGCATACAGATACTATCTAGTTTTCCATTCCCGCTGGTGAATTTGTAAAATATGATATACCTGATACAGGTTCAAATCTTTGTAGTATAGTTTCTATCGCTCTTGCTATTTGAGATAGTATCTTATAGTTTTATCATACATATATAGCTTCTTTATCTATTCTATTTTTTAAGTAAGGATTCATTTTATCCCTTACTCTTACTATATCAATATCAGTTTTCAATAGTTGTTTTAAATCCTCTTTTAGATGTACAAGTGCAAATATATCAGTATGCTCTGTTTTAATGCAAATATCTATATCACTATCTTGTGTAGCTTCATCTCTTGCATAGCTTCCAAATATACCTATTTGTTCTATTTGATATTTATCTTTATATTCTTGATAGTGGTCTTTTAAATAATCTAATATATCTTTTTTATTCATAATAAGTATTGTAGCATATATATTATAAATCCTAAAAGAGGTATTAATGTATTGAATATAAGTTTTGTTTCTTAGTGATGATTGTCAAAATTTTATCATGGATTCATTTTTGTATTAAAGTGGCGGACAGGGAGGGATTCGAACCCTCGGTACCGTTGCCAGTACGCATCCTTAGCAGGGATGTGGTTTCAGCCAACTCACCCACCTATCCAGTAGTTAAATTATAATAAATATTATATTTGAAATATTTTAGTATTTAAATGGTGTCACGAGAGAGACTTGAACTCTCGACCTCCGGCTTATGAGACCAGCGCTCTAGCCAGCTGAGCTACCGTGACACTTGGCTAAATGTGATCGTATTATATCTTACAAAACTTAATATACTATTAAATAGTATATTATTTTGAACTAATTTGCTCTTTTTCTAAATAATTTAATTTTATCAATATTTTTGCTATCTCTTTAAACACAGGAACAGCAGAATGGGAAGCATAATAATAATACCAATATTTTCCTGTATGGTTAGGGTTGTTTACAGTTACCCCTACAGTATATCTATGTTGTTTATCATTAATAAATCCAAAAAAACTACTCATATATTTTTTTTGATATTTACCATGTTCAACTATATTTGCAGTACCAGTTTTACCACCAACCTCAAGCCCCTCTATATACGCTTTAGATCCTGTACCACTCTCTACAGTCTGTTTTAATAATCTTTTCATCTCATTTGCAATATCTGTAGGCAATACTCTATGACTCTCATGCTCTTTTTTAGCTGTTGTTAAATATGGAGTTACTATCACACCATCGTTGTTAAATACACTATAAGCTTTCAGCATCTGCATAAATGTAGCCGTAATCCCCTGACCATAAGAATCTGTAGTTTTAAAAACATTTGGTTTTTTCTCTTTAGCATTCTCCCCTGCTCTATATTGGTACAATTTATGTAAAAGTCCCCTCTTCTCATAAGGTAGATCTATGCCAGTTTTTTTAGATAATCCAAAACTTTTAAGCCCTTCAAAAAACTCTTTTCCACTTAATCTATTTGCAATAGTTGCCGTTCCAATATTGCTTGAGAACATCACAATATCATCTAAAGTTAGATAGTGTTTTGTAAATTGGTGATCATCTCTAATTGTCCATCTACCAACTTTATATCTACCTCTTGGATACTCCCCTTTACTATTTGCTCGACCTTTATTATATGCATAAAAAAGTTCACCATCTTTTATCTTACCATGCTTTAATGCAACAGATATAGATATAGGTTTTACGATAGATCCAGGCTCATACTGGTACTCTATGGCATTTACATTTAAGTTTGGTATATCATTTTGAGTCAATCTTGTAGGGTTATATCTATTTGAACTAGCAAGTGCTAAAATTTTACCACTACTACTATCCATAATAGATACTATAATCTCATCTGCACTTAGTTTCTTTTTATATCTATCTAGCATAAGTTCAATATTTCTTTGCAATCTAAGTGGGATAGTAAGATGTAGATCATCTCCATCTCTTCTTTGAATTATCTTGGAATCTCTATTAAAAAGGATATAAGATAAGACATCTCTCTCCCCTTTTAGTATCCCATCTTGCATATTGTTTAGCTCATTGTTAAACTCTTTCTCTAACCCTTTTATACCATTTACCCTCTGTTTACCATTTTTTGAGTTTTTCTTTTTCATAAAACCAATTACAGGAGTTAAAGTATCTTTATATGGATATAGTCTCTCCTCTCCTCTTTCATGCACATCAAGACCATAAAGTCTATCTCTACCATTTATCTTAACCCTTTTAAAAACTTTCAATCGTCTTAGTTTATATGCCAAAGATCTTAACTCTTTTGCACTTCTTTGATCTATAGTTTTAGATATAACTACATATCTTTTTTTACCTGATATTTTTTCTCTGATCTTCTCTTTTGGGATATTTGTATATATTGAGAATAGTGTTATAAAAAGTTCTTTTTTATCTGGGTCTAAACTTTTAGTATTTATAGATGCTTCAAATATCTTTTGTGAAGTTGCTATTTTAAAGTTATCTGCACTAAAAATATTTCCCCTTACTGCTAAATCTTTTTTGACTGTTGATAAAGATGGAAGGTCTCTGTCATCCACTATTGTGTTGTAGATAGATACAAAAAGTAGGAAAAACATAAATGATATAACAGCTATTACTATCCTATTTTTTCCAGCTCTATTTTTTTTTCGATCTTTTGATAATTCTTTGGATTTTGATGACATTTTATTCCACAATTTTAAATTTGATTAGATATACTACTGCTATGAATTTTATCAAAAAAAAGATTAAAACATTAACAAATAAAAATACCCCAGATTATACACTATTTTTTCTAAGTTCAGCACTTATTATTATTAGTATATTATTCTCATATTCATTATCAATATATACTGTTGTGTATTGGGATTATAATCAATACCATTTTTTCATAAGAGAACTTTTTACAGGAGTATTAGCTATCTTAATTATGTGGACATTTGCCCAGATAAAGCCTGATAAAATTGTCCCCATCATAGGATGGATCCTTTTTGGAGTATTTTTCCTCCTTATGGTCTCTATATATTTTCTACCAAGCTCATGGGTGACAGAATCTGGTGGTGCAAAAAGGTGGATAAGACTCCCTTTTGTCTCTATCTCCCCTATCGAATTTTTTAAAATTGGATTTATATATTTTTTAGCAAACTCATTCAACAGAAAATTAGTAGGTGTTACAAAAACATCATTTATAGAAGAGGTGAAAATTATCATACCATATATGATAGTATTTGTTATAGTTGCAGCTATTATGGCAATATTATTAAAGGATCTTGGGCAAACAGTTTTACC
>Ga0256828_1001148_pt1 | contig 16800 bp, 19 predicted proteins | sample CV88metaG_FD_185993 | JGI IMG/M metagenome (GOLD analysis project Ga0256828, IMG submission 185993) | Hydrothermal vent microbial communities from East Pacific Rise, Pacific Ocean - CV88 | ecosystem: Environmental > Aquatic > Marine > Hydrothermal vents | place: Pacific Ocean: East Pacific Rise...
GCTTCTCTTGGAACACGTGGTGCAACCCAGTATCTGTCCGTATAGTAGGACTTTGCCTGAACATTGTCTTTTGGTACGTATTTTCTCATTACACTAACCTCAAATTCTGTTTGGTGTTGTTCTTCATGTTTGCCGACTCACGTCTGATCTTCTTCTGAAGCATCATCATTGCATACTGAAGTGTTTCAGGTCTTGGTGCACATCCGGGAAGATAGATATCGACTGGAACGATACGGTCAACCCCCTGAACCGTTGCATAGGTGTTGAACATACCACCGGTGTTCGCACATGAACCCATGGAGATAACCCACTTAGGCTCAGTCATCTGATCGTAGAGTCTTCTGGCAAACTCTGCGTGCTTCTTGGAGAGTGTCCCCGCAAGGATCATAACATCCGCCTGTCTTGGCGATGCTCTAAAGATCGTCCCCATACGGTCGAAGTCGTAACGGGATGCTCCCGATGCCATCATTTCGATCGCACAACATGCGAGTCCGTAAGTCAGCGGCCAAAGCGAGTTTGAACGCCCCCAGTTCACGAGTTTGTCTACCGAAGTCAATGCTATCGGCAATCCAGCTGCGCTGGCATAATTTACTTGATGCTGTGCCATTCAAGTGCTCCTTTCTTCCATGCATATACGAAACCAATCGCAAGTAGTAAAATAAATAGAATCATTTCCGCAAAACCAAACCATCCAAGCAGTTTGAAGTCGATCGCCCATGGGAACATGAAGATGATCTCTACATCAAAAAGGATGAACAGAAGCGCAATAAGATAGAACTGCGCAGAGATGGTATTGGGCTGTTTTGTCACTTCCGGTCCACATTCGTAGATCGTCAGTTTCAATTTCTCTGTGTCAAGTTTGGCAAGTTTTCTACTTACCATACGAGCCAAAAAGAGTGTTGCAGTAAATGCAATGGCGGTCAATGCAAACAGTATGAACACACCATAGTACGGATGTTGCGTAATTACATGAGTCATAGTAATCCCTTAGCTAAGTTTAATTCTTCCCTGCGGTTACCGGCAGAGTATTCTCAGAATAGTGCTTCTATATTAACTAAAAGATGATTAAACTACATGGACAGTTTTTCATGATGTTTGGGTGAGAATTGAGGATGTAACTATGTGAAACAAGGCAAAAGTGATAGAATACGCTCAAAAAAAGAGTCCCAAATGAAAAAAGTCACCAATTATCTTTATTATATTGCCATGGCAGGATTGCTTTTCTGGTTCGCATACACCAAAGGCTGGATCTTTGCCAACTTCGAGAGTATCTCTCCCAAGCAGGCGATCACACTGATCGAGAACGATAACAATGTCACACTTTTGGATGTCAGAACACCTGCCGAATTCAAAAGCGGTCACCTCAGAGATGCGACACTGATCCCGCTTGGAAAGCTCGAAGCCAACCTCAACAAGCTGGCTCCATACAAAAACAAAAAGATCCTTGTCTATTGCCGAAGCGGCAACCGAAGTGTAGCGGCATCACGTATCTTGGAAGGACACGGATTTCGACCAGTCAATATTAAAAACGGTATTGTGGGGTTGATCGGTGCAAAGGCGGAGATCATCAAGTAATCTAGACTTTGAATCCCATACTCTTGGCTCCGTCAAAACTGCTTCCCATCTCTTTTTCGATCTCTTCAAGGAAATCCTTGTTGGAAAAGACACTCTCATCCCGAACCGCTACTTTGTAGGCCGTATTTCGGATAATGAGATTGATCTGCCCTCCGGTCAATTCATATTTTGCCAAGGCTTCCACATTAAAATCTTCTGCATAGTCCGCTTTTTCAGGCAGCATAAACTGCCAAAGTCGTAAACGCTGCTTTTTACCCGGTTTTTTAAACTCGATTTTGTAATTGAAACGTCTTGAAAAGGCTTTGTCAATATTGCCCAGAAGATTTGTTGTTGCAATAAGAATCCCTTCAAAACGCTCAATCTGTTCCAGAAAAATATTCTGCATCTGGTTGTGCATCTTATCAGCAGAGCTTCCTGCTCCTTCACTACGGGAGCTGAGGAACTGGTCTGCCTCATTCAGCAAGAGGATCGGTTCAACCTTTGCCTTGGCACTGAGCTCTTTGAAATCATCAAAAATACGACGCACATTCTTCTCACTCTCTCCGACATACATGGAGAGGATCTTCGAACAGTCAAAAGAGAGAATGGGCTTTTTGAGTGTTTTGGCAAGACTCATGGCAGTCATGGTCTTTCCGGTACCTGCGGCCCCGTAAAAGATGATGCGGGCATCGATGCTTTTACGCTTGTCTTTAATGCCCCACTCCCTGAGTTTTTTGAAAACCTCTTTATCCACCTGTTTGACCACATTGTTCAGTGTCTCTCTGGTCTTAGGGTGCAACACTACATCATCAAGGGTCGTCTCGGGCTTGAGGTATTCGAAGAGCTCTTGCTCCTTGACCAGTGCATCAAGTTTGAGCTTGGTAACCTTCTTTTTCTTCTTCGGGTGAATGATACGCTGCATCACCTCTTCCTGCAGGTAGAACGAACGGCTCACACCACCGAACATATTGAGGATCTCCTCATAGTCAATGACCCCCTCGGTGATCAGCTTGGCTCCATCTTCAAGCAATGCACGGTTCTTGATCTTCTCATACTCATCAAAGGAGATCAGTTCAATGAGTGTGTTCATATCTCGGAACTGTCCCTCTCCGCCACTGTACTCCTCTTTGAGCAGTGCAAGAAAGATACGCTGTTCCTTCTCGTCAAGCTGTTTCTCTTTGAAGAACTCCTCTACAACGATCGGTGTCTCAGTGATCTTCACACGCTCTTCAATACGTTTTGTAAGAAGATTAAGCTTGTTTTTCAATCGTCCTATGCTCAAAGAGTTATCTGCAAACCCCTGCTTATAGGTAGAGATCTTATGCAGAAGCGTTACCATATCGAACTGATCCTGCAGATATTCCAGATGATCGGTATAAGGCTTGATCTCGGGAAGAAAAATCTCTAGTGACCCCTCTTCAAGCAGGCGGAGTAGGGACATACTCGGTGTAACAGATGTATTAATCAGCTCAAGCTGTGATGTATCGTGAGCTTTCACCTGTCCAAAACTGACCTGAATAAACCAGCCCATATCAAGCAAATTTTTGATTAACGGCAATTTTTTAAGATAGAGATAGGGTTCTCCCTGAAAATTTTCCTGAAGCATATCAAGTACAGGAACCTCTTCTATTCCTTTGACATAACGGCGACACACATACTGTACCAGACGTGCTTCTGCCTCCGTACATTTCAAATGCTTGAAGATGCGGCTCTTTTTTACCTCTTTGGATTCAATAAAATCGATCAAATATTTCAATATCTATACTTCCTCGGGCAAATACGTCATGATCTTTGTCTTCAAATCATCCAATTCGAACGGCTTAAGCACAAATCCGTCCGCTCCTGCATCCATCAACTCTTTTTCATCCAATCCATTCACCGAAATGATCAATACAGGGATATCAAGGTTCAACTCTTCACGGATAGTACGGAGTATCTCCTGTCCACTCATTTCCGGCATCTGAAGATCAAGCAACACCATATCTACATACCCTTCGCATGTCTGAAGAACTCTCAATGCTTCCGAACCTTTATCTGTCGAGATCACTTTGATATCGGCGATTTTCTTTAGCATCGTTTCGATCAACTGAATATTAAATTGATCATCATCGATGATCAGTACAGTCTTATCTTTCAAATGACTCAAATCCATTTTCAATATCCTTTTTTAAAAATAAATAACCGAAATATTATATAGTATTTCATGTTATTATGCAATACAATAGTCTCTATATGTAGACATTATAATACCCCTTCTTCCTTATATTTTGATATAACATTAGGGTTTGGTTCGCTATACTATAAAAACTGAATTCCCAAGGAGTTTCCCATGTCAAGACTCGCACTTTTTTTTACACTAACCTCTACGCTACTTTTTGCAGAAACCACTATGGTACGCGATACCCGTACCGGTCTCATGTGGGAGGACACCCCGCATGTCAAAGAGGTGAAGATCACCCAGCCGCGGGCAAAGAGCTACTGCAGTGAACTGAAATTGGGCGGGCATGAGAACTGGCGTCTGCCTACCATCAAGGAGTTGCTGAGTATCGTAGACTACACACGCGTCTCTCCTGCAACCTTCAAGGTCTTCTCCTATATTGAAGAGGAGTCCTTCTACTGGACATCCACACCGGTTGCCGATGCGGATGATGAGTACTGGGGCGTAAACTTCAAACGTGGTGAGAGCAGCAGGGCTTCGGAGTATTACGACCGTTATGTACGCTGTGTGAGGGATATGAAATAGCCTATGTCTTTTTTTGACCGTTTTTTTGCCAAGAGCCGTACTGCCGTACTGCACATCACCTCTGCCAACGGCTTTCACCTCCGTCCTGCTGCTCTCTTCGTCAAGGAAGCCAAACAGTTCACCTCTACCATTGAAGCAGAAACAAGGGGAGAGAGTGTCAATGCCAAGAACCTCAACGCCCTGCTCTCACTCAACCTTGAAAAGGGTGACCACTTCGATCTGGTCTGCAGGGGCAAAGATGCGCAGGAGGCACTCGAACACCTGACACAAACCTTTGAACAGCTGATGCAGGATGACAAAGAGGTCACCACGACCCAAAAAGAAGCGCACCACTATGAGGGAACATCTTTGGAAGGGGAGATCATTGCACAGGGGATCGCTATCGCACCCCTGTGGCACTACCATGAAGAGAAGCTCACAAGCGGGGATGATACACTGTTTAAAGAAGCTGTTGCAAAAAGCCTTCATGAAATCGATGCTCTGGCAGAACAACCCAAGCACGCTGTAGACAGTGGCATCCATATGGCACAAAAGGCACTGCTTGAGAGTCTTGCCGAAGGGTGTGAAACGCTCGAAGCACTCGAAGCAGCTGTCAGTAAAGAGAGCGATACCCTGCGTGGCGGCAAGATGGAAGCAAAGATCATCGACTACAAAGATATTCTCCAGCGTGTCAAAAGGCATATGGGCTATGAGACAACTGCTCTCTATCCCGATCATCCATTCATTCTGGTGGCTGATGACCTGCTCCCTTCACAGGTAGAGACGCTTCCCTCCCACCTAGCAGGCGTGGTACTGCAAGAGACCTCCCTTACCTCCCATACCGCCATCTTGCTGCGTGCTTCAGGGATACCTTCGCTCATTGTACGTTCAGACATACCGGCATCTGAGCAGCACGTCATTCTCGATGCACACAGCGGTATACTGCTGCTCCAGCCGACAGAGGCAGACCTTGAAAAAGCTAAGCGCCGACAGGAGGAAGACAAAAAAGCAGAAAAAAACGCAACAGAAAAACGCTTTGAGCCTGCCGTAACCGCTAACGGAAAGCGTGTAAAGGTACTGGCAAATGTGACCGATGTTGCTTCAGCCAAACAAGCAAAAGAGGCAGGTGCCGAAGGGATCGGTCTGTTGCGAACGGAATTTCTTTTCAAAGAGGAAGCGCCAAGCTTTGAAGCACAAAAAGATGCCTACAGTGCCATCTTCTCTCTCTTTGACGATGTTACTGTACGCACTCTTGATGTGGGCGGGGACAAAGCACTGCCATACATTGATCTTCCGCAAGAGAGCAACCCGTTTCTGGGTATTCGTGGTGTCAGGCTGTTTAAAACACACCCACAGATCATCGAGACACAGCTGCGTGCCGTGTTTGAAGCAGCTAATGGCAAAGAGATCAAAGTAATGTTCCCCATGGTTGCTACAGTTGAAGAGTTTACCAAGGCAAAAGCGTTTGCCAAAGAAGTTGCTGCCAAATATGACATCGACATCTCCAACGTTCGCTTTGGGATCATGGTCGAAGTTCCTTCCGTTCTCTTTTTGATGCAGGAGTTCAATAAAGTGGTCAACTTCTACTCCATCGGCACCAACGACCTCAACCAGTACCTCTTTGCCATTGAGCGTACCCACCCCACCCTCTTGCTCGACCCACGCTCAGAGGTACTTTTTCGTACCATTGCACAGGTTGGCAAAGAGAGTGACAAGCCGGTGAGCATCTGCGGTGAGCTTGCCGGAGATACCGAAGTGACCGCACGGCTTGTCAACATGGGCATTGAGACATTGAGCCTCTCACCCAAACGCATTGCGACACTCAAGGAGACCATTCGACATGTTTAACCTCTTACAAAAAATCGGCAAGGCACTGATGACCCCTATTGCCGTGCTGCCTGTAGCCGCACTGCTGCTGAGACTGGGTTTTGGTGACATATTTGATGGGCAGATCGCCCTTATTATGAAGAGTGCGGGAGAGGCGGTCTTTAGCAATCTTGACCTGCTCTTTGGCATCGGGATCGCCTACGGGCTTGCCAAGAACAATGACGGTGCTGCCGCACTCTCGGGAGCCATCGGGGTACTCATCGCCAAAGCGGTCTACATGAGTATTGACAAAGATGTCAACATGGGTGTCTTTGTGGGGATCATCATCGGGGTGATCGCCGGAACACTTTACAACCGTTACCATACCATCAAGGTACCCGAATTTCTCGGCTTCTTCGGAGGAAAACGGTTTGTGCCTATCATCACCGCACTGGCAGCCATTGTCGTGGGGGTACTTGCGGGGTACTTCTGGCACTACGCCCAAAGTGGCATCGATGCTTTCTCCAACGCCATTATCGGGCGGGGAGAAGCAGGCACGTTCATCTACGGCGTGCTCAACCGCCTGCTTATCCCGCTGGGGCTGCACCACATCCTCAACTCTGTTTTCTGGTTCCAATTGGGAGACTACACCTACCTCAAAGACGGAGCCGAGGTTGTTGCCAACGGAGATCTGCATCGTTTCTTCGCTGGAGATCCAAGTGCAGGTATCTATATGTCGGGCTTCTATGTGGTAATGATGTTCGGACTGCCTGCCATGGCGTATGCGATCTACCTCAACACCCCCAAAGCGTACCGTAAAAAAGCCGGCGCCATTTTGGCGGGGGTCGCCTTTACCTCTTTTTTAACAGGGATCACCGAACCGCTTGAGTTCCTCTTTCTCTTTGTCGCACCGCTGCTCTTTGTGGTTCATGCCGTACTGACGGGACTTGCACTTGCTATGGCACAAGCACTCGACATCCATGCGGGGTTCGGCTTCTCCGCAGGCTTCATCGATTATGTCATCAACTACAAACTGGCGACCCATCCGCTGCGTATCATCCCGCTTGGTCTGGTCTTTGCGCTTGTCTACTTTGTTATCAGCTACTACACCATCAAACTGTTCAAGCTGAAGATCCTTGAGACCGAACTTGCAGATGACGAAAAGAATACCCCACCGGCAAATGAAACGGCTCAAGCCTTCATCGCGGCACTCGGCGGTATTGACAACATTGTCAATACTGATGCGTGCATCACCCGTTTGCGTATGAGTGTCAAAAACAGCGAGATACTCAATGATGCAGACTTTACAGCACTGGGTGCCAAAGGGGTCATCCGACCTGACAAACACTCCATTCAAATCGTGTTGGGGGCAAAAGCCGAAAGTACTGCAGAAGCGATCAGACAAGTACTGCAAAATGCTTGAATCTGCCCCTAAAAAGGTAATGCTCTGGTAAGGGTGATATCCTATACTTCGAATGTCCGGATAGCATAACTGTCCGAGAAAATCATTTTAAAGGATCACCATGAAAAAAACACTTCTATCCATTACACTACTTGCATTGATGTCACTCACTGCACAGGCAAGTGACGTTGAGCAAATGGAGGCAACTGTCTCTCAAATTATGGAGGATGCAGTACAGGCTTCTTCTGAACAGCAAGCAGGTGAGGAGAAAGCCCCTTCCGCAGAAAAAAACGACACACAAGAAGAAGAAAAAGCTCCTTCAACAGAATCAGAGTAATTATTTTAACGCCTACCCAAAACGTTGTAAATTTCCTTTCTCGGTATTCTCCGGATTTTCCGGAGAATACCACTCTTCTTTTTCTCTCTTTATCCAAAGTAATAGTCCGGTAACTCTATTGATCTATACTATCCTCCATACTATTGATAACCATAGAAATATACCATTCAGGATCATTGTGAAATCTTTAATTATCCGTAGATTAATCCTTGCTTGCTATACTGTCAAAAGCACAATGAAGTAAAGGATGAGAGATTGAAAAAATTATTATTGCTTTCGGCACTATTTATGTTTACCGGATGTTCAATAAACCAACTGTTTATCAAAGATGAGATTGACAAGGTCAACATTGTCAAGTATACTTCCACGATGAAAGAGCATCGTGCATACTTCACACGTGAAGGTCTCCGACCACTCTTACATAAAAAAAAGTATCTCTTCCTGTATCACCCTAAACATCATCACCTTTATGTATTATTCAAAAAAAGAGATTACTACCTACTGTATAATCTGAGTATTCCTAAACGTGAACCACAAAAACTTAAAGCATCTTCTACCCGTAAGATTCTTCATCTCCTAAAAAAATACGGATACCAATATCCGAATGATCTCAAGAAACTAGGATTTATTGTACATACAGGACTTCGCCGCTATAAAGGTGTAAAAACCATTATGATCGATGTCAAATACTATAAATCAAAAACCCTAAAACAAAAAAAAGCACTTCAGAAAAACACTACAAATATAGAAATTGACAACACGCAAAAAGAGGATGAACATGATCTGATCCAGCCTCTCTTCCCGTATTATCTCCAGCAGGCATCACTTACCGAACTGGAACATTATTTAAGTACCGACCGCAGTAAAGAACTGACCCAAGGTGAGCGGTCACTGCTTGAGCACCGTCTTGAAAACATGCGAAAACAGAAACTGCTTCAGGAAGCATCACTGGAAACACTGATCGAAGAATACAAAAAAAACCAGGATCCGGAGTTTAAGAAACATATCCAGGCACGGATCAAGGAGCTTCGTTCACAGTAGATGAAACGATCCGGGAGAGATCAAGCATCACACTGGTTCCCTCTCCCTCTTTACTCTCAATCTTGATCACTACTTTCATCTCGTCACACAGCTTTTTAACAATATGAAGACCAATTCCGATACCTCTGTCCTGCTCTTTATAGTAGCGTTCAAATACTTTTGAAGGCGATTTGATGCCTTTACCCGTATCTTTGATATAGAGTTTGCTCCCCTCCATCACAATACGCACCTGCCCTGAAGCTTTGTTATACTTTCCTGCATTACTTAGCAAATTGTCTATCACACGTACAAATGCATCTTTATTCACCGTAATATAAAACGGATCCATATCAACATGGTAGGCGATATCGGAGTAAAGTACCTCAAAATAGGGAATCCGCCTTTTGATCACATTCGCAACATTCAAAGATTCGATCTGCGTCTCTGTTTCATTGAGAAATGTTTTCAAGTTGTGCTGAAGCGAAAGAAGTGTCTGAATATTATTCTCCATCCGCTCTATTTTCTGGTTCTCTCCTATCTCTTTTTTAAAAAGTTTTAAATTAATCTTCATTGAACTCAGAGGAGTATTGAAATCATGCAAAATATCCTTTACAAACTCTTCATTCAGGCGAAGTGCTCTTCGAAGAGGCATTAATGCATACATGGAGAAAAGAAGTGAGACAAATGCTGCAAAGAGGGAGTAAACAAGAAACTTCTGCATCGTTCTCCGTTTCAATGCTTCCACATCTTTTTGGTATGCAGTTTTAGGGTAGACCACTTTTATCAGATATTTTTTGACTGTAGGCACGGAAAAATAGCCATACAGATCCCCCGCTTTGTAGAGGAGATTCTCTTCAATATGTTTCGTTCGTGAGACAAAGTCCGTATGAAGTCCGTCACACTGTGCAGAGTAGGCACACAGCTTCATCTCCATTTTGATCTTCTCATCCATCTGTTTTTGTCTGTTCTGATACTCATACCAAAGATCCAGTGCCAACAGAACCTCAAGCAGGACAAGAAAGATCAGAAAACTTTTAAGAAAGGACTCCAGCTCATAACTTTTCAATCATATACCCCTGCCCTCTGATATTTTTGATCTCGATACCGAGTTTGTTCTTGAGCTTAGCCAAATTCACACGCAGTGCATTCGCATTGGATTGAGCAAGAAAATCCATAAGGGTATAACTTTCAACCACTCTGTTCAGGTTTGTAATAAGGGCATGAAAGATCTGCTGCTGCACCTCTCCCAGACTTACAAGAGTATCTCCTTTATAAAGGATCTTTTGCATTGGATCATACGTCAGATCCCCTACCCTGATATACTTTTCAGCAGATTCATATTTGCTCTTGATACGTACCACAAGTTCTTCGGGATCAAACGGTTTTTTAATATAGTCTTCCGCACCAATACTGAAACCTTTGGAAATTGAGGCAATATCTGTGAGTGCTGTAATATAGATTGCAGGGGTTTCATCACCCGCCTCTTTTAGAAGGGAAAGAACATCAAACCCATCCGTATCAGGCACATTGATATCAAGGATATAGAGATCATAGGTATTGGAGAAAGTCAGGTCAAACACTTCCGTACCACGGTGTGCCGTATCGACACTGTACCCTTCGCTCTCAAGGTACTCTTTCAAGCTTGCACACAGTATTTTGTCATCTTCAAGTAGTAGTATTTTCATCATATCATAGAGTTTAGCATAAAAGTATTACCTCTGACTTACCCCTCATACTCTATCTCCGTATGTAAGTCTAGACAAAGCCTATTTTTTCTTTGGACTCTTAAGTACTAAGAATGTCACAATCAAGATCAGACCATATATAAGATATGACCAATCTGTAGGCGTATTCTGATCCATTACTGTACCTCCATGATCACATCGCCACACTTAACGATGCGTAACAGCTTCTCTATCTGCTTGACATCACTCTCTTCTGAAATGATCACCGGTGTAATTGTATCTTTGGCATGTTCGGAAATGTAGTTCATATCAGCCTTGATAATTGGATCGCCCGCAGTGACACGATCCCCCTCTTGGGCAAGACGTTCAAAGCCTTTTCCATCAAGTGCCACGGTCTCAAGACCGATGTGTACCATCACTTCAAGATCCTTATCACTTTTAATACTAAACGCATGATTGGTAGAAAATATCTTTCTCACTACACCGTCAATAGGGGCACAGAAGGTATCACCCACCGGTTTGATCGCCACACCGTCACCTACCATTTTTTGAGAAAACACCTCATCATCAACCTCCACAATATCGACGATTTGCCCATCTATAGGGGAAACGACCTCTCTTAACTTACGCTTGAACAATCCGAACATCATTCACTCCTTTGATAGACAGTCTCTCCTGCCACTATGGTTGATATAATACTGAAATCTTCATCAAAGATAACCAAATCGGAATCATATCCCGACCTTAGCTCCCCTTTGGAGAGCCTCAGCTTCTGTGCAGGTGCCTGTGTTACACTGTATACCGCTTCAGGAAGTGTCATGCCGGTGTGTGCCACCATGTTTTGCAACGCCTCGTTCAGCTGTAACACACTTCCGGCAAGCGTACCGTCAGAGAGGGTGGCATGTTTATCTCTAACCCTTACCTCTCTGCCCCCAAGATCGTACGTACCGTTTCGCATACAACCCGCACGCATCGCATCGGTAATGAGTATCAACTGCTCTCGTTTCATATGATGTGCCAGACGAAGATGATGCGGATGGGTATGCACCAAATCGGCAATGATATCGCAGCTGATATCCCGACGATCGAAACAGGCACCGACAATGCCCGGTTCTCTATGGTGATACGCAGGCATTGCATTAAATAAATGTGTTACGTGAGAGATACCGTTGTCAAAGCTTTTCATACTCTCCTCATACGTTGCTTCGGAGTGCCCGATACTGAGTACGATGTCCGGTGCTATCTTTTTCATTTGAAGAAGGAATGCTTCCCCACCGGCAACTTCGGGTGCGATTGTAATCATTTTGATAATATCAAGATAGGATTCTATACACGATATGTTCGGCTGTTGCACATGAGCGGCATCCTGTGCTCCGTGTTTAGAGGCATTGATGAACGGTCCTTCCAGATGTACACCAAGCACTTGCGATCCAAAGAGAGACGATCGACTATGTCGTATATTTTCCAACGATTTGATGATCTTCTCTTGTGACATCGTCATGGTCGTTGCAAGAAAAGAGGTGGTTCCCGTTCGAGGTAGTGTTGCAGAGATAGTCTTGAGTGCTTCAGGCGTGGCATCCATCACATCAGCCCCGCCACTGCCATGAATATGGATATCGATAAAGCCCGCACTCACATAGGCACCTTGGGCATCAATAATCTCAACACTCTCAAGGTTAACATCAGTGTCAACGGTCACGATCTGCTTGTCAAAGAAAAGTATCTTCCCCTCAATCACTTCATAACCCAAAATCAGTTTTGCATTGATGATCGCTTTGATATCTGCCTCCGTAGGGGTGGGTTAACCCACCAATATATGATGATAGAAGAATCTACCTATGCATTCCTCAACTGCTCTTTGAGTACACGTTTAAGTACTTTTCCTGTCGCATTCTTGGGAAGTTCTTCAATCACATGGATCTGCCGTGGTAGCTTATAGTTGGCAAGATGTTCTCGCAAATGTTTCTTGAGTCCTGCCTCATCCAACTCCAATACATCCTCTTCAAGCTCTACATATGCCACCGGTATTTCACCACTCTTCTCATCAATCACACCGACAACAGCTGAAGCCTTGACTTCCGGGAATGTATCAATCACTTCTTCTATCTCACGAGGATAGATATTAATCCCCTTGGAGATGATAAGATCTTTCTTCCTGTCAACAATAAAGAGGAACCCATCCTCATCCATATAACCCATATCACCTGTCAACAGCCATCCGTTGACAATCGTCTCTGCTGTTGCTTCAGGACGATTGAGATACCCTTGCATCACATTTTCACCACGTACAATAATGTCACCGATCTCTCCACGAGGAAGCTCTTCCATGTTCTCGTTAACGATCTTCATCTCATACCCGTAAAGTGCCGTACCGACAGAACCGACCTTTTGTTTTTCAAACGTATTCATACAGACAGCCGGACTCGCTTCAGAAAGCCCATATCCTTCCAGCAGTGTTGCACGTCCGAACTTCTTCGCCATCGCATCCAGTGTCTTCGGCTGTAGTGCTGCCGCACCGGAAATAAACGCACGGATACGGTTAAACCACATAAAGTACCACGGCAGTTTCGCCTTGGCAAGCGCATTGTATACATCAGGAATACCAAAAAAGATCGTTACCCGTTTTAGCAAAGTCTGTTTGAAGATATTTGAGAAGGGCTGCAATGATTTGATGATGACGATACTTGCTCCCACATACATGGGAAGCATCACCCCGATAGAGAAAGTAAAGGAGTGGAACATCGGGAGAAACACGATCGCCCTGTCTTTTGCCTTCACATTGATCGTACGTCTTCCCGAGTCGGCATTGGAGAGAATATTTCTGTTACTGAGCATTGCCCCCTTAGGTTTACCGGTAGTTCCTGAAGTATAGAAAATGATCGCCGTATCGTCAATATCGCGCTTCACCTGATCTACCATATACTGTGTTGTATAAACGTCATCAAAACGTGCATCACGTCCACCGATATTTTCCGGCTCTCCCTCCCATACGACAAATCTGCACAGATCTCTGACACGAGAGGCGTTCACTACTTTTTGATGTGTTTGAGAAGCGATCAATGCCACTGCCCCACTGTCTTCAAGAATATAGCTGACCTCATCCTCTTTCAGAAAGGTATTGACTGGGACAATAATCGCCCCTATTTTGGAGACAGCAAAGATACTGTAGATAAATTCCGGAGAGTTTCGCAGAAAGAATGCAACACGATCTCCCTCTTTGATACCCTTTTGGGACAAAAAGGCAGCGAGGCGATCCGCTTTTTCCAGTATCTCTACGTAGCGTATCTTCTGGTCATCTACAAAAAGCGCAACTTTACGTCCACGCTTCTTGCCATGCGTAGCGGCTATGTCATAAAACGTACTGAATGGGTAATCCATCTAAAACTCGTATGCCAAACCTACAGTCGTCAAATACGCACCACCGCCAGTAAAACTTCCTCCGTGCGCAAGCACAGAATTCTCATCAAAGTATTCACCTGCTTTCAAATCAAATGCATCTTTACTGTCATACAGGAAAGCAATACCCCATGAAAAATTTTCCGTCTGCTGATAACGCATACCCATTGTAAAGATTTTCGCATCACTGTCAGGCAGTTCAAATCCTATATGGTCTTTGGGTATCGGTGTCTCATCCAGTGCAAATCCCATCATAACCGTAAATTTATTCAGCTCCATCGTTGCACCAACTCTGAAGGTATCGGTATCTTTCCAGTTTTTGGGGATAGGTCTGTCAAACACCGGTGCATAAAATCCTACACTCGATCCGTAGTTGAAATCAAGTGTCTCATACGCTGACCAGTAGGTTCTTTCATAGTTAAACTCCAGTGTAAAGGTTTTGTCCCATGTTTTGGAAACAGAAAGGTTCAGAGCCGCAGGAAGCGGTACGGAAACACTCGCATCACCTGTATATGGTGCACCGATACCGCTTAGTGTTGCAGTACCCTCTTCATCCAGATCAACTTTGGAGCGATACGTTGCCGCCATGATGATATCTTCCGTCGGTTTATAACTTACCGCAAGGTTGTAACCGAACTCAAATGTATCACCCTCCATATCTCTGGCAAACGGTGCAGGAGAATATCCCATCGCATAGATCGCAGAGGCATCACTCTTGACCACACCTTCACTGTAGATGAAACGTACACCACCACCCACACTGAAATTGTCCGTTACTCTGTAAGAGAAGCTCGGGCTCAGCTCGATCACTTTAAGGGTGAACTCCTGTGCCGATGCTTTCTGGAACGGTGTGTCCCAACGTTTGGTCAAACCGCCTGGAGCAGTCAAGCTCACACCCCATCTGAAATCACCGATCGCATTGGCAACATAGTGAAAGTTCGGAATAAAAATATTCTCCTCTTTCGACTCTCCTGACATCGGATCCATCAAAGTATAGACATTCGAAGGCAGGTTCGCCAGGGTCAATCCCCCTTCAATATACTGCTTATCCTCCATAAATGCCATATTTGCCGGGTTGTAGTATGCCGTATCGGCACCTGACGTATGTGCCACATACGCCGCACCCAGTGCCATAGAGTTAATTGACTGTTCAGGGATCTTGTATGCTCCCGCCATGACTGCTGTACTTGCAATAGCACTTAGTGCCAATCCTTTTACCAATGTTTTCATATTTCCTCCTTTGTTCGTTCATTCAATCTGAACTTGACTCAGGATCTCTAGGGATCTTGAATCAAGTTCAGAATGACATTTTGACTTAATCTTCAACCAAAGCGTACAACGCTTTGATCTCCTCCGGCCAGATATCCTCATTGATCGTCTCCAGTACTAACGGAATATCATCCATTCTCGGATCGTTCATGATGAATCTGAACGCATCCCAGCCTATTTCTCCAAGCCCAAGCGACTGGTGCCGGTCTACGCGAGAACCCAAAGGTGGTTTAGAATCATTGATATGCATCCCCATCAGGTACTCGAAACCGACAATGCGCCCGAAGGCATCCATCGTCTCATCATATGCCTCTCTCGTTCTGAGATCATACCCTGCCGTAAAGGTGTGACAGGTATCCAGACAGACACCCACACGGTTTTTATCTTCTACTTTGTCAATAAGATGTGCAAGATGTTCGAACTTGTATCCTAAGTTACTCCCCTGTCCGGCGGTGTTTTCGATGACAAGCTTAACGTCGGAGCCTTGCGTTGCTTCGATAGCAAGGTTCATCGACTCAGCAATGACATCAAGACAGTGCAGTTCCGCCTCCATCAGTTTCTCTTCATAGAGAGGATCACGTTTAGGCACTTTGACAAGGTGTGAACCAGGGTGAAAGTTGAGCTTATCCAACCCCAGCTGTTCACATCGCTTAAGCTCATCGATGAACGCTTCACGTGATTTTTCCAATTTTTCTGTTTCGGGATGACCAAGATTGATCAAATAAGAGTCATGGGGAAGTACGTGTTTGGGAAGAATAGCACTCTTTTCAAGGTTAGCTTTAAATGCATCAATAGACTCTTGGGTCAAAGGCTTGGCAACCCACTGACGCTGGTTCTTGGTAAAGAGCGCAAACGCTTTGGCTCCTATTTTCATTGCATTTAGTGGAGCGTTCTCCACTCCACCACTTGCACTGACATGTGCCCCTACATATTTCATTTGTTCCCTCACAGTCGTTTGATCTTGATAAGTATATGGTTGATTGTATCACGGAAAATTGTCTGATTATTTAAAACGCTATACATAATATGGTATTTATTTCCGTTTATAAGTTTTTGTGTAAAGCCGTTACGTTTTTTGACCAACTCTTTTCCTGAAAATATTGGTTTTCCACGGAATATCGCCTCTATGGTATCTTCCGGATAATAGGTTGTAAGAACCTTTTCGTTAAATGTTTTTTTACTCATACATTGCAACGCTCCCGTACATACCGAAGCGGAGGTCACCCTTAATGAAAAGAGTGCCTGTCCGCTACCGTATATCTCTACTTTGACTTCATCTGCATTCTCATAGACAAATCCCTGATCGGCGTACCGCATCGTCGGTGTTTTAAGCACGATGAACGCACTGCTTTGTTTTAGATAGGGTTGTCTCCCACAGGCACTTAAGAGTAAAATCATCAAAAAAAGTGGAAATAGATATCGTCGTCTCATGAAAGCCTCTTGGTTTTTAGAAAAATTATACCACGTTTTAATAGTTATTTAAGGATTGTGCTTATATAATTCCGTCCACAAGTTGTGAATGGCCCCTTCATCTAGCGGTTAGGATTCATGGTTTTCATCCATGCCACAGGAGTTCGAGTCTCCTAGGGGTCACCATTTATCTTCTTGT
>Ga0256828_1001149_pt1 | contig 16796 bp, 15 predicted proteins | sample CV88metaG_FD_185993 | JGI IMG/M metagenome (GOLD analysis project Ga0256828, IMG submission 185993) | Hydrothermal vent microbial communities from East Pacific Rise, Pacific Ocean - CV88 | ecosystem: Environmental > Aquatic > Marine > Hydrothermal vents | place: Pacific Ocean: East Pacific Rise...
TATTTACCCTTTTTTGAAGCTCTTTCTCTATCTCAAAACATTTTGGTGCTTTTATATCCTCAAGATTTATTCCCCCAAAGCTAGGGCTAATAGCAGCACAAATATCTACTATTTTTTTAGGATCATGTTCATCTAGTTCTATATCTACACCATCCACAGAAGCAAACTTTTTAAATAGTACAACTTTACCCTCCATAACAGGCTTTGAAGCTAATGCTCCAATATCTCCTAATCCTAATACCGCAGTACCATCAGATATAACAGCTACCGTATTTCCTTTTGCTGTATATTTATATGCTAAGCTTGAATCTTTCTCTATCTCTTTACAAGGTAGTGCAACCCCTGGAGTATATGCGATCGAAAGATCTTTTTGAGTATCACACTTTTTTGTAATATTTGTACCTATTTTACCACCAAGATGGTACTCTAAAATTTCGCTATTTGTTAAATCCATTTTTAAATTCCTATAATTTTTTCGCATTATATCTAAAAATCACTGATTTATAATTTTTTATAATATATTTTAACCATAAAAAAAGGGTAGAGCTTTTACACTCTACCCTTTTGAAACAAAAGTTTAAATATTATTCAACCTCTGCGTCGATTATATCATCATCTTCCTTTTTCTTTTTAGTATCTGTTCCACAGTTTCCTGTAGCACATCCACCTTGCTCTTTTTTCATAGCTGCTTCCATTAATTTAGAAGATTTTTCAGCTAATGTTTTTAAAGAAGCATCAATCTCCTCTTTTGTAGCATCATCTTTTTTAAGAATCTCTTCAAGAGCTGCTGCTGCATCTACTATCTCTTTCTCTTCATCTTCACTAATTAGTGCATCATCTTTATTATCTTCTAAAGATTTTCTAATTTGGTGAAGCATAGACTCTGCTTGGTTTTTAGCTTCTACAACCTCTTTTTTCTTTTTATCAGCTTCTTTGTTTGCTTCAGCTTCTGCTACCATTTTTTCGATCTCTTCATCACTTAATCCAGATGAACCAGAGATTGTAATTTTGTTCTCTTTACCTGTAGATTTATCTCTAGCAGATACATTTAGTACACCATTTGCATCAATATCAAATGTTACTTCAATTTGTGGTTGACCTTTTGGTGCTGGCTCAATTCCTGAAAGTTCAAATTGACCTAAAGATTTATTATCTTTGATAAACTCTCTTTCACCTTGACCAACTACAATAGATACTGCTGGTTGGTTATCTTGAGCTGTACTAAAGATTTGAGATTTTTTAACAGGTATTGTTGTACCTTTCTCAATAAGTTTAGTCATAACTCCACCTAAAGTTTCAAGACCTAGAGATAATGGTGTAACATCTAGTAAAAGTACATCTTTAACATCACCTTTTAAAACTCCACCTTGGATTGCAGCACCAGCAGCAACAACTTCATCTGGGTTTACAGAGTTATTTAGATCTTTACCAAAGTACTCTTTAACTACCTCTTGAGCTTTAGGGATTCTTGTAGATCCACCAACCATGATGATCTCATCGATCTCATCTTTATCTAAATCAGCATCTTTCATTGCTGTTTTAATGTGACTTAATGTCTCAGCAACTAAATCTTCTGTCATAGCTTCAAATTTAGCTCTTGTAAGAGTTTTTACTAAGTGTTTTGGCCCAGTTGCATCTGCTGTGATAAATGGTAAGTTTATCTCTGTTTCAGCTGTACTACTTAACTCTTTTTTAGCTTTTTCAGCTTCATCTTTAAGTCTTTGGTGTGCCATTTTATCTTCTCTTAGATCAATTCCAAATTCAGCTTTGAAATCATCTGCTAACCAATCGATAATTCTGTTATCGAAGTCATCTCCACCTAAGAAAGCATTACCATCTGTAGATAAAACTTCAAATGTACCATCACCAATTTCTAGAACTGTTACATCAAATGTACCACCACCTAGATCGTATACAAGAACTTTCTCTTCACCTTTTTTATCAAGTCCGTAAGCTAGAGCCGCTGCAGTTGGTTCATTGATAATTCTTAGAACATTTAGTCCTGCAATTGTTCCCGCTTCTTGTGTTGCTTTTCTTTGTGCATCATTGAAGTATGCTGGAACTGTAATAACTGCATCTGTTACTGTTGATCCAAGGTAAGACTCTGCATCTGCTTTTAGTTTGCTAAGGATTTTAGCACTAATCTCTTGAGGTGTGTATGTTTTACCATCGATCTCAACAGCTGCTGCTCCGTTTCTGTTTACAATTTTGTAACCAACTTTATCCATAGCATCTTTTGCATGCTCTTCATCCATCATAAGACCCATAATTCTTTTTATAGAGTATATTGTTTTTTCTGGGTTTGTTATCGCTTGTCTTTTAGCTGGATCACCAACTAAAACATCACCTTTATCTGTAAATGCTACAATAGAAGGAGTTGTATTTTTACCCTCTTTGTTTGCTATAATTTTTGCTTCTCCACCTTCATATACTGCTACACATGAATTTGTTGTTCCTAAATCTATTCCTATTACTTTACTCATCATTCGATCCTTTTTTGTTTTATATTTTATTTCTATCTATTAGTTTTATGACATTTCGGTCATAAGAGTTATCCTCTTGTTTTTTTCATAGTGTAATTATAACAAAATCAAAAAAACTATTTTGCTACTTAAGTAGCATTTTGTAATTTTTTTTAGTTAGCTACACTAACCATAGCTTCTCTTAGAAGTCTATCTTTAAATTTATAACCTTTTTGAAGCACTTGAACTATCTGACCAGATTCTACATCTTCACTTGGTACTTGTTGTACTGCATTGTGGTAGTCTGGATTAAATTCATCATATTCTACTTCTGTAATATCATGTTTTTCAAAAGCTTTATTAAATGCTTTTACAGTAAGTTCAATCCCCTCTTTTAGTTTTTCAACTAAATCTTCAGCTGGAATATCTGCATTTGCACTTAATATTGCCATTTGTAATGCATCTATTGGAGCTAAAAGATCTTTTGCAAATTTTTCACTTGCATAATCTATAGCACTATATTTTTCTCTCTCAAGTCTTTTTTTGATATTTTCAAAATCAGCATGAGTTCTTAAAAACTTATCTTCAGACTCTTTAGCTTTAGCTTCTGCTTGAGCTACTTGAGCCTCCATCTTAGATTTGAACTCCTCATCAAGTGAAGCAAATTTTTCTTCATCTGTTTGCTCAACTTTATTTGAGTTTTCCTCTTTTGTTTCTTCAGAACTTGTTGATTCTTCTGTAACCTCTTCTGTCACAATCTCATCTTCTGTTTTAACTTTTTCTTTACTCATTCTATAATCCTTTATAAGTTTGTATCTTTTAGCACTCTCTTACAAGTTCTGCCAGAATTATACCGAGTTATTATTAAATAAAACTTAAATTAGCACTTAAAGTGGCAGAGTGCTAAATATTATTGTAAAAATATTCATAATCCTTTGCTAATTCACCAACAACAAGCATCTTTACATCTTTACCACCCATTTTTGTATCGTGGCAAACTGCTATTTGATCTTTTGGTAATAAACTATCTAGATATATTCCAGATTCTAGATTTAACATAATATCACCTTGAAGAAACATATTTATATCTTTCTCATCAAGATCATACATAACTGCCATCTTTAAAAATTGTTTTGTATTTACAATATTGAATATATTGTTTTGCACATACTTACTAAGTTCAAGATTTAAATGATTTGCACCTATTTGCTTAGATATATCTATAATATCATCAAAAGTACGACCAATCATATCTGTTAGGAATTTGTAAAATGCACTATTGTATCTAATAGTTACAGCATAACTATCATCTGTTGTTGTTAGTGCATATTGGTTTTGTGTATCGTTAAATTCTGGTGTTTTATAAAACTCCAAGATCATATATACATTTTCTACATTTAGAACTCTATGCAATCTATCTTTTGTCTGTTGCTTTATAAATACAGTAAGTCCTAGATCATTTGCTACTTTTGTCACTTTATTATGATCTATAAAAGGTAGATCAAATTCAAGTCTATTTAGCCAATACTCTTTTAGTGCTTCAAGTGTTGGGGTTCTTCCACTACTTGCATGCTCTTTTGCTAAATACCCCTCATCACCTAACTTTTTAAAATAACCTCTTATTGTAGCAGGGGAATAGGATATATCATACATAGATTTTAGTTGTCCTGAACCTATTGGCTCAAGATGTTCTATGTATGCCCGTATTATTGAATCTAATAAAAACTCTTTTTTACTAATCATTTTTCACCATCTCTAAAATAAATTAGCACTATATATATTAAAGTGCTAATAAAATTATAGCGAATAGGTTTTAAATGTCAATAAAGTTTTACAATTTACTCCAACTCTAGTTGCATAAGCATAAGATCTTCACCATCTACAACATCTAGCTCAACACTTTGGCAATGGGGACAACAATATTCATTTTTATCTAAAGTTGATTCTTTTTTACAATTATGGCAGGATATGACTATTGGCTGTATATTTTGTATATACTCACAAGCTTCACACATAGTACCCTCTTTAAATGTATCAAAAGCTGTTTTTAATAAATCTGGTTCAACACCACTCATAACACCAATTTTTACAACAACTTTAGTAACTTTTGTAGCATCGTTTGCTTTGGCATTCTCTTCACATTGATCTAGTAAACTCTGTACTATACTATATTCGTGCATATTATTTTCCTAATGAATGTTTATTCATTATTATAACATTTTAACCTTTTAGGTGTCATAGTTGGGCATATTTTATATACAAACTCTTTTCGTAAAGTATGGAAATAGCTATCCTCTTCCCAAAACTCAGGATACATCACTTTTATCTCATCCTCTCTATGCTGTTCGATAAAAGCTCTATTATCTTCTAAATACTCCTCTTTATCCCAAATAAAATCTTCATAAATATCTTCATCTTCTATTAGATTTTGAGTAAAGTTTTCTAAATCTTCTATATAATTATCGCTAAAAACCTCATCTACTAACCCTATTTTTTTAGCTTCATTTGCACCAATTGGTAAGCAACTATCAAGTAACTCTTTAGCTTTTTCTTTTGTAACTCTTTTTTTCATACTATATGTATGATACTCACTACCACTTAATCCTATAGTTTTATAGTGGGGATTTAAAACTACACTTTTACTACATACTACATAATCACATGCCAAAGCTAAAAAAACTCCCCCAGCACCTGCATTCTTAGATAGACTAGCTACGGTTATAATATCTTGAGAAAATATGATAGTTCTTATTAGATCATTTATAGCATTTATATTACTCCAACCATCTTCACCACTTTTTTTACTATCTTCTAGTATATTTAGATTTATACCATTGCTAAAAAAATCATCTCCACCACAAAGTACCAAAACTTTTACTTGCTCTTTTAAGTATTCTATAGCATATTTTAATCTCACACACTGCTCTGCTCTAAATGCACCATTGTGAAAGTTAAACTTTAAATACCCTATTTGATCTTTTATATCACATGAGATCTCATAAAAAGTTTGATATGATCTATCAAATATAAGAGGGATCCTATCCTCTTTTACCCCTTTTAGTTTATCTTTTAGTATATATGTAGCTGGTAGTTTAAATTTTCCAATCTCTTTTAGATGTGTTATCCAGATAGCCCCATCAATAGTAGCTAAACATATAGCTCCATCTCTTTTTGCTAATATCTCTTTTGGATTATCACCCCTTAACCTATCCTCATCCCACGCACCAAATAGATAACACTCTACACCTAAAATAGTATCTTTTACCCCTGGGAAACTATCGAGTCTATTTATCTTTTTGATTATTGTTTTTGTAGTATCATTTAACCAATCTATTTGGGTTGTATATCTATCATGTATTGGGTTTAATATCTGTGGTTGTTTTTGATCTTTTTTAATATTTTCCAATAAGAAGGGTAATAATTTTAGTGCTAACTCTTTTTGATCTACTCTATATATACTAGCTTTTGTTGTATCTCTTAATCTAAAAGTACCATTTGCATATATATCTCCACCATCATAAAGAGCATTTGCCCTAAGCCACACACCACCCCACTCTTTTTTCTCTTTTTGCAATGCCCACTCTAAACTATAAGCTCCCCTATCACCTATGATTCCTGGATGATAGACAAATGTAGGATAGTTTTCATATATATCCTCAGATATAAAATCTTTTAAAAATGGAGAAAGTATTATATCTGGGGAAAACTTCTCTATCTCACTATCTTTTGTTATTGATTTAGCATATACTATATCGACAATATAGTTATGCTCTTTTAGATAACAATATACAGCTTGAGATAGACCATTGAAAGATGTTATAAGTAGTGTAATTTTTTTCATATACTCTATTTTGGTAGCTCTATTTTAAAACAAACACCACTATTTTGATTATATACATCTAAAGTACCATTATGATGCTCTTCAATCATAATCTTAGACATATATAGCCCTAGTCCTGTACCATTTTTATCATCTTTTGTACTAAAATATGGATCAAATATATTTGATAATATTTCATTTGATATACCACCACCGTTATCTATTATTTTAATAATACACATATTATTTTCATAACCTAAATCAATCTCTATCATTGGGTTTTCTATTTTTCTTTCTATAAAATTATCTTCTGCATTTTTTAAAATATTTAATATAACCTGCATTATCTCATTTTTATATATTTTAATACTACACTCAACATTAAAATTGTATTTTACAACTATACCTTTAGTGTTCATAGAGTTTTCAACAATCTTCAATGCTCTTTCAATAGGTACTAAAATATTTACATCCTCTTTTTGTTTATCTGGTTTAAAAAAGTTTCTAAAATCATCGATTGTCTCAGATAAACTTTGAACATATTCATTTATACTATTTAATTTTCTATTTAATAAGGATAAAAACTTATCTCTATCTTGCTCTTTAGATAGATCAAATTTACCTATTGATATTTTTGATTGTATCACAATAACAGAACTACTAATAGCACCTAAAGGTTGTCTCCATTGATGTGCTATCATACTTATCATCTCACCCATTTGTGCTAATCTCGACTGATCTTGAAGAAGTTTCTCTTTTCTTTTTGCTTCTACTACAGCTTGTTCTATAGTTGTCTCTAAGGTTTTATTTAACTGTTCAAGTTCCTCTTTTGCTTGTTTTCTATCATTTATATCTTTCCATACAACATGCAGTACCTTTTTACCATCTAATAAAATTGAAGTAAGTATAATCTCTGCCCAAAACTCATCACCATCAGCACGTAAATGTTTCCATTCAAAACTATGTGAACCATTTTTGATAGCTTTTGCTATCATCTCTTTAGATTTTTCTTCACTTAGTCTACCATCTGGTTGATATTTTGGACTTAATTGTGATGGATGCATATTTATAATATCATTCTTAGATTTAAATCCTAAAATTTTTACAATACTATTATTACACTCTATAAATTTTTGTGTATTTACATCTAACATCAATACACCATTTGATGAGTTTTCAAACACAAGATTATATAACTCTTTTTGTTGTTCCAGTTTTATTGTATATTTTTTCAACTCTATATTTCTATATAAAAAAAACAATCCTAATATTATAGCAATTAAAACTATCTCACCCACTAGCTGATAATCTGTCTCTTTTACTATCTCTTTTTTTACCCATTTATCATATATAATATTGTGTGTCTCATTTGGAATTATTGATAATATTTTAGATATAACACTTAATAGTATTGGATCATCATCTCTTACAGCTATTCTTAACTTATACCTCATCTTTGTGTATCCAGCTATTTGTAGGTTTTTCATATTGTATCTATTTTTATAATAATCCAACACAGGTAGTGTAGATATAGTAAAATATGCATCCCCATCTATAACTTTTTGAAATGCTTCCTTATACCCTTTTGTCTCTATTATCTTTAAATCTGGATATATCTTTTTTAATTTTACTATTAATCCAGACCCTTTTTTTCTAGACATAATCTTATCTGAAATATTATCAAGATTTCTAACAAATGGCTTAGTAGATTGTGTAACTATTGCCAAATCATAAGTTAAATATGGTTGGGTAAAATTAGCATATTTTAATCTTTGAGTAGTTTTTATAGAAGCTGGTAAAATATCACATTTTTTCTCTTTTAGATACTCTTGAGACTCTATCCATGAATCTGTTTTAATAAAATCTAATTTTATATCTAGTTTATTTGCTATAATTTTTACAGTATCTATAGATATACCATAAGGTTGCCCATCTTTTACAAACTCTATTGGTTGCCAATTTGGATTTGTACACACTTTTATAACTTTCTTATTTGATATATACTCTTTCTCTAATCGAGTTAAACCTGAATATTTTAAAGTATCAAATATAAAATTACTAATAGATCTATTTAGTGGAAGATCATACTCTCTTCTAAAAAATAGTTTCATCCTTTTTAAAAAATCTCTATTAATAGATCCAACTTTGTATGCAAATGGTAATATAAGTTTCTCAATCTTAACAATTTCACTTTTTAGTCTATCTTTAGTTATATTTTTATTATATTTTTGTAATATAATATCGATTGCTTCATCTTTATGTTTTAAAGCATACTCCCAACCTTTTATAGAAGCTTCTCTAAAAGATTTTACTCTATCTTTATGATCTAGCACCTCTTGTTGCGATGTAAATAGTTCCATATTTAAACTAAACACACCATAATCGCTTGGATCTAATATATTATATTTTATATCAAGTTGATCTAATTTATAAGTCTCATCATATATAAGAGATATTTTTGCATCTACCTCTTTAGATATAAATTTATCTATACTATTATCTTTATCTTGGATCAAATCTATCTTTTGTAGATCTATCCCCTCTTTTTCAAACATATACTTAAATCCAAATTTAAATATATCTTTATCTTTTAACATAAGTTTTTTACCAACTAGATCTATTGGTTCTTTGATATTCTCTTGAGCAACTATTACCATAGCCGATCTTTTAAAATAGCTAGAGATAAGCTTTATATTTTTACCTTTTAGATATGATAAAAAAATAGATGAATCAGATATACCATAAGTTGATATACCATTTAATATATCATCTTCAATATCTATATTATCTTTGTACCCTTTTAGTGTCACATCTAAACCAATATCTTTATAGAAACCTTTCTCTTTTGCCATTATAAATCCAGCAAATTGAAAACTATAATCCCCATTTAGTTGCAATGAAACTTTCTCTACCCTATTTGTTTGTGCAAAAAGGGTATTTGAGATAAGTAGGAATATAAATAGTAGATATAAAGGTGATATGACTTTCATCTTAAATCTTTCTAATAAATAAGCTCAAAACCTCTATCAAGCTTATCATAATCTTGATAGAACTCCAGCTTTTTGTAGCTTTTTATATGCTCTTTGACAAAAGTGGTTAAGGGTTGTTTTTGATCATATCCCATCTCACATAGAACTCTTGGTATATCCCTTTGTTTAGTTTGTAAAATAATATCTTTTAGAAGTTCATCACCAACCTCTCCACCAAAAAGAGCATTTGATGGTTCAAATTTTACATTTTTTGGCAATTTGAATCTGTTTGCTATATATGGTGGATTTGATATAGTCATATCAAATTTTGATTCATTTGGTATATTTTGATAAAGATCACTTTTAATAAATGTGATTTTATCCTCTACATTATGTTTTTTTGCATTTTGTTTTGCTAAATCTAAAGCTTTATCGTTTATATCGACAGCTATTATTGTTATGTTTGGTATAAGTATCGCTAACATTATAGATATTACACCGCTTCCAGTTCCTATCTCTATAATATTTGGATCTTCTATATCTTTTAGTATAGCTTCCGCTCTCTCTATTAGAAGTTCTGTTTCTGGTCGTGGTATTAAGACACCATCTACTATGCTAAATAACTCACCATAAAAGCTAACTTTTTTTGTGATATATTCAAGTGGATAGTTTGTAGCTCTTTGTTGAACTAGTTTTTTAAGTCTATTCTCTACATCTACACTACAAGGTTCATTTATATTTAGATGTAACCATATAGTGTTTTTATCTAAGATAAAAAGAAGTAGAATCTCTACCTCTTTTTGTGGTATATGTGTAATATCTCTTAATACTCTACTATACTCTTTTATTATCTGTTTATATGTTTTGATAACTTATTCCTCTGTAGAGTTTTCTTCTTTTGCAGCTTCCATCTTCTCTAATTCACTACATAAATAGAAAGTTCCAAAAGGGATTAAAGATAATCCAAATGCTTTTAGATTGAACTTCATATCCCAATGCTCAGTTTGAGCTGCCATAGATTGTGCAAACATAAACCATATAAATAGTGTACCGTGTATCATACCCATAATTTTTGTAGCTTCTGGTATACCCATCATATATTTTAATGGCATAGCTATAAACAGTAGTATCAAAAATGAATACCCCTCAATTTTTGCGACAAATCTAAATTTTCCTATATTACTTTTTGGCATATTTTTCCTTTTTTATTTTTTTACTTCGGCGATTATATCACCAAATTTTACTTTTTGGTCTTGAAGATCTTTTAACTCAACCATATCTTTCTCCCAAAACATCAACACTGTAGATCCCATCTCAAAGTAACCTAAACAATCACCTTTTTTCATATGTAGATCCTCATACTCATATACTTGAGTATTGTAAACATCACTATTTGTTTTTACTCTTGGCTCAAATTCAAATATCATCTTACCAACATTTAAAGCTCCAACAAATACCATATAAAACACCTTATTTTCAGATGTTTTACACTCCAATATTACCCTCTCATTCTCTATAAAAAGATTCTCTTGCTTATTTAAGTAAGTAAAATTCACTGGGTACAATTTACCTGGTACATGGATAAGTTTAGTTATCTGGCAAGTATAGTTTAGATGATACCTATGATAATCTTTTGGACTTAGGTAAAAGTTCATATATTTACCATCTTCAAGCTTTGCAAAATCTTCACTTTTAATATGTTCTGTTAAAAGTTTCTCTACACTATAACTCATCCCTTTTATCTGTAAAGCTGTACTATTTTTTATATCTCCCATATCAGATACAAAACTATCTGCAGGTGATATAAATGTATCTAAACTACTATCTATATCTCTTGGAACCCTTAAAGCTCTTGTAAAAAGTTTGTTCAATGTTTTGTAACTACTTGGATCGTTAAATTCACTCATATCTAAGCCTAAAAGCTTTACATAACCATTATTTATGACTGACTGAATAGGTTTTGCAAACTCTTTTGTAGCAAATTTATGAAACCCTTTTGAGATTTTATTCGTGATGTGCATTCTTATCTTCCTCTAAATATAATACAGATTATAGCATAAATTATTTTATCTTAAATTATAAATTCTATTTACTTATAAATATTTACACTTAGATTTATAATTTTATTTTAAAAATTAAAAAAATTATGTTATAATTACATTACCAAATAAAAAATAATATTTGGTAGTATATAAAAATATTATAATAGAGAGGGTAAAAAACTATGTCAAAAAGTTTATACGAAACATTAGGTGTAAGTGAGAATGCTACACAATCGGAGATTAAAAAAGCATATAGATCGCTTGCAAAAAAATATCATCCAGATATGAATAAAGATCCAGAAGCTGAAGAGAAATTTAAAGAGATAAATGCAGCTTATGAGATTTTAGGGGATGAAGAGAAAAAAGCACAATACGATATGCATGGTGATTCTATGTTTGGTGGTCAAAATTTCCACGATTTTGCACAGGGTCAAGGTGCTGGAGTAGATATTAACGATATATTAAGACAGATGTTCGGTCAGCAAGGTGGTGCTGGTTTTGGTGGAGCTAGTGGCTTTGGTGGTCATGGCGGATTTGGTGGTGGTTCACCATTTGGAGAACCAGATTTAGATATAAATGCAAATCTAACTATAGATTTTAACACAGCTATTTTAGGTGGTGTTAAAAATGTATCTATAAACAACGAATCGTTCGATATAAAAATACCTGAGGGTATTAAAGATGGTCAAAAAATTAGAGCAAAAGGTAAAGGTAGATCTGCACAAGGTTTCCCAAGAGGAGATCTTATCATCACTTTAAATGTTCAAGAGAGTGATGAGTATGAAAGAGATGAAGATGATAATCTTATCAAATCTTTTGATATACCTTTAAAAACAGCATTTTTTGGTGGAAAAGTATCGATAGAAACTTTACATAAAACTATCACACTAAAAGTACCAAAAGATACAAAACAAAACCAAAAGTTTAGAGTAAAAGAGATGGGTGCTTTAAATAGAAAAACTAAAAAAAGAGGTAGCTTATATCTAAAAGCAAATATAATCTTACCTAAAATAGATTCACTAGATAAAGATCTAGTAAAAATGTTAGAAGAGAAACTACCAGAGACTATCTAAAACTAAACATACCCAAAAGTTATTTTAACTTTTGGGTTTTTTTATGCTTCTTTTAAATAATAGTGGCAATATTATAAGCTATAAAACTCATAACCCAAGCAACTACAGTAGTAAATATAAATAGATAAAATAGATGATGATACCCACCAGCCTCTTTTACAAACACCATACTAGCTGCAAAACATGGAAGATATATCATAACAAACACTATAAATGATACAGCCGAAGCAAATGGTATCTGAGCTTTTATCTCTTTTAGAAGCTTATCACTCCCCTCATCTACATCTTCACCTACATTATAAAGTATCCCTAGTGTTGCTACAACAACTTCTTTTGCTGCAAGTCCAGATTCTAGTGCAACAGTTTGTCTCCAATCAAACCCAAGTGGGGCAAAAAATGGAGCAGTAGCTTTACCTATTTGTCCAAGATAACTTTGCTCCAACTTCACTTTTGGTGATGGATCATCTACTTTTGGATAGTTTGATGCAAACCATATCATAATAGTAGCAGCAAGTATAAATGTTCCAGCTTTTTTTAGATACATCCATGCTTCTCTTGAGACAATTAACCATAAAAGTTTTAGTGTAGGAAATCTATACTTTGGCATCTCCATAACAAATGGTTCATCTTCACCTTTAAAAGCTGTAACTCTTAATATCTTAGCCATAACAAGACCCAATAAAGCCCCAGCAATATATATTGCAAATATAACATTTCCAGCAGACTCTACACTAAAAAATGCACCAGCAAAAAGTACATATATAGGTAGTCTTGCCCCACAGCTCATAAACCCTAGTATATAAAGTGTGATAAGTCTATCTTTATCGTTTTTTAATGTTCTTGTAGCCATATATGCAGGAACTGTACACCCAAACCCAGTAACTAGTGGAATGAAACTTTTCCCATGAAGCCCAAATTTATGAAAAAAACCATCTAAAAGAAATGCAACACGACTCATATATCCTGTAGTTTCAAGTAGTGCAATACCTATATAAAGTATAACAATATTTGGCAAAAACAGAACAACAGCCCCAACACCGTGGATAATACCATCTACAATCAAACTTCTTAAACCATCGTGTGAGATACTACTTCCAACAGCATCGCCAAACCAAGTAAATGCCGAATCTATAGTATTCATAGGGATTGCACCTAAAGTAAATGTAAGTTGAAATAATCCCCACATAAAAAATAGAAATATAGGTAATCCAAAATATTTATTTATAAGTATCTCATCTATTTTTTTAGTTAATTTTTTTGGAGATTTTTTATCTGCTCTTTTTACTGTTTCAGCTCTTATCCCTCTAGCTATTGAGTGGTACTCCTGAGCTTGAATCTCAACTATATCTTTAGTCTCATAATAGTCATATATTTTATTCATATTTTCCAATAAAATTGGTTGAAGCTCCATAAATATAGGTTGATCGTGGATAGCTTTATAGAAATCTTTATCCTCTATTAGAAGTTTTATAGCCATCTCTCGTGTATCTAAATCTTTAAATTTATAATTTTTCTCATCTAAAAGATTTTTGACCTCAAATATAGCCTCCTCAATTGTATCGCTATAGCTTATTTTTGATCTAAGTCTAGTTTTACTATCATAAATATCATGAACCCTATCTAGTAGCTCATCTATCCCCTCTTTTGTATTTGCACTAACAGCAATAGTAGGAATACCAGTAATAGCTTCTATCTGTGCTACATCTATATCTATACCATCTTTTTTTGCTTCATCATACATATTTAAAGCTATAACCATCTTCTTATTTAGATTTTGAAGCTCTAGTGTTAAAAGTAGATTTCTAGTTAAGTGAGTTGAATCTATAACATTTAATATAACATCATATTTCTCATTTAAAAGATAATTTCTTGCTACTTTCTCCTCTTTTGAAAATCCATTTATAGAATAAGTTCCAGGAAGATCTATCATCTCAATTTGATGGCAATGATGCTCAAAACATATCTGTGTATGCTCAACTGTAACCCCACTAAAGTTACCAACTTTAAGCCTAGAATCACTCATGGCATTTATTAGTGAAGATTTACCTACATTTGGCTGACCTGCAAGTACTATTCTCATAGGTTGCATTTTATATCTTCTCCACTTCTATTGTATCTGCTTCATCTACTCTAATACCAATAGATGTATCCTCTGTATTTATCTCTATAGTATTTTTTGCTAAACTTACAGCTTCTACAACTATTGTAGCCCCTTTTACTATCCCAAATGAATAAAATCTTTGTCTTAACTCATCGTTACAATTGATCTTTTTTATAATAGCTTCTTGATTAATATCTAATTCTGATAATTTCATTATCAAACCTTTAGTGTCAAATTTTGGAAATGATAACTATTATCAACTTAAAGATAGATTAGTCTTGATAATGATTATCAAGAATATATTTTAAGATTATTTTACTCTATAAAGTTAAATTAAGTATCCTTAAGATACAATGCGGTTCCAAAGTGGACTTTAGATTTATCTTTAGCCCCTTAACCTTACTGGTATATTAAAGTATATCGGTTAAAACCAAAAGGAGAAAACAAAATGGCAAGAATTAGACATTATGAAACTATGTTCATAGTAAAAGCAACACTTACAGATGAAGAGACTCAAGCTCAAATCGCTTTAGTTAAATCAAATATTGAAAAAAATGGTGGTGAGATTGTAGCATGTGATGATATGGGTACAAGACAACTAGCATACGAAATTCAAAAACAAAAAAGAGGTTACTACTACGTAATCTATTTCAAAGCTCCAACAGAAGCTATCAAAGAACTTGAAAGAAATTATAGAGTAAATGAAAATATCATTAGATTTATCTTTATAAAATCAGAAAGTAAAACAGAGATTAAACACTGGACAGAGATGTCAGAAGAAGCTGCAAAAAAAGCTGCTAAATAATTTTAGCTATAGCAATTAAAAGGAATTTTGATGTACAATAAAGTGATTATGATAGGAAACCTAACAAGAGATATTGAGTTAAAATATCTTCCAAGTGGTAGTGCAATAGCAAAAAGTGCAATCGCTACTAGCCATAAATATAAGATGCAAGATGGAACTCAAAAAGAGGAAGTTTGTTTTCTTGACTTTACGGTTTTTGGAAAAGCGGGTGAAGTATTAAATCAATATGTACGAAAAGGTTCTAAGGTTATGTTAGAGGGTAGATTGATCTTCGAACAATGGCAAGATCAAAATGGTCAAAATAGAAACAGACATACTTTAAGAGTAGAAGAGTTTAAATTTTTAGATTCTAAAGCTGATTCTATGGGTGGTAGTCAAGGTGGTCAACCTCAAGGTGGATATAATGCACCTCAACAACCAGCTTACAACCAAGCACCTCAACAACAATATAACCAACCACAGCAAAATAGTTATAATCAACAACCACAACATGGTGGTATGCAACAACCTGCTCAACAAAATAGTTATGAGCAAAACATACCAACAATTGATATAGACAACGACGAAATACCGTTTTAGTCTAAAGAAATAGATACAAAGGAAATATCATGGCTGAAAGAAGAAAATTCGCAAAAAAATATTGTAAATATAGTGCAATGAAATTAGATTATATAGATTACAAAAATGGAGAGTTATTAAAAATCTCTATGTCTGAAAGAGGTAAAATTATGCCTAGAAGACTTACAGGTACATCTAAAAGATTTCAAGAGCAAGTTGAAAATGCTATTAAAAGAGCAAGACATATGGCACTTGTACCATATATTGTAAATACTCACGATTTAACAGATTCTGCTTACGCAAAAAGATAATCGGTAGTTATACCAATGAAAAAGGGGCTTCATTTTGAAGTCCCTTTTTTAATATTGGATATAAAATATAGAGTAATATATTATTAAAACTACACATACAACTTTTAATAATAGATTACTCCTAAATTAAAGTTAAGAAGGAAAACTTATGAAATTTAAAATTGATGCCACAAGTGGAAAAGCTAGAGCTACTACACTTACTATGAGCCATGGGGAGGTACAAACTCCTGTATTTATGCCTGTAGGTACTCAAGCTACTGTAAAAGCTTTAGATCATAACGATATGTTAAGTTTAGGTGCTCAAATTATTTTAGGAAATACCTATCATCTATACTTACGACCAGGGAGTAAAACTATAGATAAGCTAGGTGGACTACATGGTTTTTCACGATTTCCAAACAACTTCTTAACAGATAGTGGTGGGTTTCAAGCATTTAGTTTAAGTAAAAATACAAAACAAGATGAAAATGGAATAATGTTCAAATCTCACATAGATGGTAGCAAACACTACTTTACACCAAAAAGTGTACTAGATACTCAATATAACCTAAACAGTGATATTATGATGATACTTGATGATCTTGTAGCATTACCAAATACTAAAGAGAGGATCAATCTAAGTATTGAAAGAACTACAGCATGGGCTAAAGAAGCT
>Ga0256828_1001150_pt1 | contig 16789 bp, 21 predicted proteins | sample CV88metaG_FD_185993 | JGI IMG/M metagenome (GOLD analysis project Ga0256828, IMG submission 185993) | Hydrothermal vent microbial communities from East Pacific Rise, Pacific Ocean - CV88 | ecosystem: Environmental > Aquatic > Marine > Hydrothermal vents | place: Pacific Ocean: East Pacific Rise...
TTTAAACAAGGTCTCTCTGTTTGTGGATGGGAATTATAGGAGGATGTTGCTTAGAGTTCGCTTAATGTTTGAGAAGAGTTGCTGAAAGTTTTTGTTTTCTTTTTTAACTGTGAATTGTGGTGATTATATATATTTAATAAGTTGCTTTATCAATATTATAAATAAATAAGAATAAGAGAGTAAAAAATATCTTGAAAGGTTGTTACGTAAAAAGATCAAAAAGAATTTTATAATGTAATATAAGTGTAAAAAGAGAGTGTAATAAAGGGAAGAGAGGAAAGAGACTTAGAAGAATTATTTTCTTCTAAGTTCTTTAATACGTGCTTTCTTACCTGCAAGTGCACGAAGGTAGAAAAGTTTTGCACGACGTACACGACCACGACGAATAACAGTGATCTCTTCAATAGAGTCAGTATATAGTGGGAAAATTCTCTCGATTCCTACACCATTAGCACCGATTTTACGTACTGTAATAGTTGCACCAGTACCTTGACCACGTTTAGCTATACAAACACCCTCGTAGTTTTGAATACGAGTTTTGTCACCCTCTTTAATTGTTACTGCTAGACGAACAGTATCACCCGCACGAAAATCTGGAATATTTTTCTCAGCAAGTTGTGCTTTTTCAAAGTTTTCTATGTACTTATTTCTCATAGATAAGTCCTTAATTTTATTTTATAGAATGAAGAAAAACTTCATTTTTTTCTTACTCTAGCGCTTGGTTCTCTTAGTGAGATTATCCATTGCAGTAGTGCAATTATATTTTATTAGTTGTTCTGGTCTGAAAAACTTGGTCTTACATTCAGACAAGACTAATTTTAGTGAGCGAATTTTACTATGATTTCCCTTTAAGTATTCTGATGGAACACTTAAACCCTCATAGTTCTTTGGTTTTGAAAAGCTAGGTGCTTCTAAAAGTGGCGTCTCAAAACTCTCAATCTCTAAAGATTCAGCATTTCCAAGAACACCCTCTATATTTCTACTTGTTGCATCACATATTACCAAAGAAGCTAATTCTCCTCCAGTCAATATATAATCACCAATAGAATAGACTTCATCAGCATATTTTTCAATAACTCTTTCATCTATTCCCTCATAGCGTCCACTCACAAACGCTATATGAGATTTTTTTGCCAAACGTTTTGCATCATTTTGTACAAACTGTTTTGCAACAGGAGTTAAAAAGATGATATGAACATCTTCATCTTTTTGCTTTAAATCATCCAACGCATCAAAAAGAGGTTGGGGATTCATTACCATCCCAGCACCTCCTCCGACAGCAGTATCATCTACTTTAAAATGCTTATTTGTTGAGTAGTCCCGAGGATTGCAATAATCAATCTCCAAAACACCCTTCTCTATAGCACGCTTTAAAATCGAATCTTTAAAATAACCCTCAATCAGGTTAGGAAAAAGAGTAACAAATGTATACTTCATTCTTTATGACGCTTCTAAGATATCCATAGCTCCACGCAACTCAATACGTTTTGCTTTAATATCTACAGCAACTTTAAAAGGTTCTATAAAAGGAACTAAAAAGCTCTTTGAAAAACCCTTTTCAACTAAAGCAGCATCTGTTACAATACTCAAATAATTTGTAACATTAATTCTCTCAACCTCTTTTACACGACCAAGCAATTCTGAATTTTCATAAACATCACAATCTTCTAAATCAAAAAAGAAATATTCACCCTTATTTAAATGACAATTTTTTCGCGTCTCTTCATAAGTTGTAAAAAGTTTTGCATTTGTAAACTTTTTTGCATCTTCTGGATTTGAGAGATTATTTATCTTTACAAGTCCACGCTCTAAATTAACATCACTTAGAGTGATTTTATCTTTTTTGTTTATAAGAAATGACGCTCCAGCTTTAAACTGTTCTGGAAAATCAGACTTAATGTGCAGTTTCATATCACCTTTAATACCAACAGTTTTACCGATGGTAGCAATATGGAGCAGAGGCTCTCTAGACTGGTTCAACATTAATACGGTAACTCACACCATCTTTAGCTTTACAGCCAGAAATAACGGTTTTAATCGCACCTATCATCTTACCACTCTTACCAATTAGCTTACCAATATCTGCTTGGTTAGCATAGAGGACTATCTCTGTTATTTCGTCACCCTCTTGAACTTCAACTCGGATATCATCAGGATATGATGCTATTAGTCTTGCAAATCCGGCGACAAAATCAGCAATCATCTTAGCGACCAGTTATCTTTTTAACACGATCACTCATTTGAGCACCAACGCCTAACCAGTAATCAACTCTTTCATTATCAACTTTAAGCTCTTTTGTCATTGGGTTGTAATAACCAATAAGCTCAATCCAACCACCATCTCTGCGTTTACGGCTATCTGTTACCGCGATACGATAAAATGGTCTTTTCTTTCTTCCCATACGAGTAAGTCTAATTACTGTCATTTAATTTCCTATTTTATATTTTTACCTATTACTGGTTAAGTCTGAACATGTATATGATTTAATAAAAGGGAGGAAGGGGTATGTAGATATAAAATTATTTATAAATAGCTTTTCTTCCCTCTTACCATCTCTATAGTTGGATGTACACATTTAACCAGTAAATCGGTTACAAATCTTCTTATCACAGAGGTATTGTTTAAAAAGATTTATTTTAGAATGAAATTATAGCTAAACTTTTCTTAAAAAGCAACTATCGTGGCAAACCACCCATTCCACCAGGACCGCCCATCTGTCCCATCATAGACTGAAGCTGTTTCATTCCATTTTTACCTGAAAATTTCTTTGCCATTTTACCTGCATTTTTAAACTGCTTAATCATACGATTTATTTCAACAATATCCAAGCCACAACCTTTAGCAATTCTCTGTTTACGAGAATTATTTAAAAGATCAGGATTTTCTCTCTCTTTTGTTGTCATAGAGCTTACCATAGCTTTAATATTTCTCAGTTCTGAAGAGTTTTCAAAGTCAAAATCTTTAATAGCTTTAGACATATTTCCCATTCCAGGGATCATACCCATAATAGAACTCATAGAACCCATTTTTTTCATCTGTTCCATCTGCTCTAAAAAGTCATTGAAGTTAAATTTACCTTTTTGAATCTTTTTAGTAAGTTTCTTAGCCTGCTTTTCATCAATAACATTAGCTGTTTTTTCAGCAAGACCTTCAATATCACCAAAACCCATAAGACGATTAACGATACGCTCAGGTAAAAAGACCTCAAGATCTTCCATCTTCTCACCCATACCGATAAAGCGGAGTGGCACTTCTACTTGAGAGGAGAGACCAAGGGCAACCCCACCTTTTGCATCACCATCATATTTGGAAAGAATTACACCATCAATTCCGATTTTTTCTTTAAAAGTAGTTGCTGTACGAACCGCATCTTGACCAGTCAATGAATCAGCTACATAGAAAATTTCATCTGGTTTTGCTACTTCTTTGACAGCATGTAACTCTTGCATTAACTCATCATCAATAGCCAAACGACCTGCAGTATCTATAAGTACCACATCAAAGATTTTAGAGTTTGCATATTCTAGTGCAGCTTTTACAACTTCAACAGGGTTTTTTGTTGCTTCATCTTCATAGAGTTCAACTTCAATTTGTGAAGTGATTTGACGTAACTGTTCTACCGCTGCCAAACGCTGTAAATCGGCTGCGACAATAAGAACTTTCTTCTGTTTGTTTTTAAGATAGGTTGCAAGTTTTCCTGTTGTCGTTGTTTTACCAGAACCTTGTAAACCTGTCATTAAAATAACAGTTGGAGGATTTGAAGCAAAAACAAAACCTTTGTTTCCACCTACATCCAAAAGTTCATTTAAAACTTTACGAAGTGCCTCTAAAAACTGATCTTTACCAATACCTGCTTTTTTAGTTTCAAGTTCGACTTTTTGAATCAGTTCTTTTACAACCTTATGGTTTACATCAGCTTTAAGTAAGTTCTTTTTTAACTCATTTAATGCTTTTGATAACGCTTTTTCGTCATCATGAAAGCGAATCTTTTTTATTGCATTTGTAAATGAATCTGTTAATGTACCAAACATATCTGTTAGCTCCTGTAAAAAGTGAGAAATATTATCTTATTTTTGCTTTATGGTTGCTTTTATTCAAAGGTTTTAAAAGCTTTCGGCTCAGGTGCAACAAACTCCATACCCAACAGACGTACTTTATGAGCATGCAACATGACACGTTTTGCACGACGCCCACCATACTGTTCATCTCCAACTATCGGATGTTCTATGTATCTTGCGTGAACACGAATTTGGTGTGTACGTCCATTATGAATAATCACTTTGACTTTTGTCTTTTTAGCACTCACAATATCTGGAAAAAATTCTGTTCTTGCCGGTTTTCCTTTTGGAGATACATTTGATGAAGCACGATTGTTCTTCTTCTGCGTGAGGATTGGTTTATCCACCTCAATAGGCTCAGTCATAATTCCCTCAACCCATGCGATGTACTCCTTATAGACCTTATCTTGTGCAAACTCTTTGATCGCCTTAAGACGAAACTCCTCATTTTTTACAAGCATTAAAACACCACTTGTCTCACGGTCAAGTCTATGGAGTAGTCTTGAACCTTTAAACTGACGCTCTATCTCATCAGAGTTGACGTGCGCTGGTTTATCTACGACAATCATATCATCATTTTCAAAGATAACTTTTGCCTTCTCAATCTTTTGTACACGAAAGATAGTTCGCTCATCAATCTCTCCACGAGCTATCATTACTTTTTTGTTCCCTACATAGACAAGTCCTCTGTCTATCATAGATTTTGCAGCACCATTTGAAATTCCCTCTTGTGCTGCTAAGAGTTTATATGCTTTTTCTTGACTCATATCTGTTCCTTATATATATTCTTTTATTTTTTCTATTACTGGGTCTAAATTTATCTCTTCTTCAACCATAGATGGTGGAAGATCCTCTGCTTTTTCTAAAGCCTCTTCTATCTCATTTGGCTCTACATACTGTACATGATGTACATACTTAAAGAGCTCTTTTTGATGAAAAAAGTGTTTTCCTGTAATTATCTTACATCCAAAGTAGGCAGGTTCAAGTGGATTATGCCCACCGACATCCTCTCGAAATGCACCACCTAAAATTGCTACATCACTGATGGCATAGATGTTATTTAACTCGCCCATCATATTGACTAAAATCAAATCACTCTGCAGGGATTGAGTTTGAGAAAACTTTTCAACGCTCAAACCATTTTTCTCTGCATACTCTTGCATAAGAACATAGACACTCTCGAAACGCTCAGGGTGACGTGGTACAACAACAAGCCTTGCGTGAGGATGTTTCTCTCTATACCTTATAAAAGCCTTTAAAATAGCCTCCTCTTCACTTGGATGCGTACTTCCGGCAACTATAAGCTCAACTCCATCAGGTTTCACATATACTTTACTCTTTTTAATCTCACCTGCTAGTTTTATATTGCCGATAACTTCAATATTTTTTGCACCAAGTGCTAGAAATCTATTTTTGTCTACTTCACTCTGCACATAAATCATCTTTACATCTGCAAGAAGTTTTTTATAAAACCATGCAAATTTCATATATTTATCAACACTCTTATCAGATATGCGTGCATTGAGTAAAATTACATCAGCACCTCTGGCATTAGCTACTTTAAAGAGCATATACCAAAATTCTGCCTCTAAAACGACAAGCAACTTCTCTTTTTTCACCCAAAAAGGCAAAAAAAGTTCATACGGTAGATAACGAACTTCCGTATCATAACGCTTAGCTTCACTCTGACCTGTATGTGTAATCGTTGTTATAACAGTTTTAACTTCTTTTAGCTCTTTTAAGATAGGTCCTAAAGCTCTTGCTTCACCAAGAGAGCAGACATGAAACCATAAAGCATTCGTAGTTTTAAACGGAGGGTTTTTAAAAAGAAAAAATCGAGCAGGAATTGATTCTTGATACTTTTTTTTAAAAGTAAGCAGTATTAAAAGTGGTAATGCTGCAATATAGAGCACACCACTTAAAAGATAGTAAAAAGCACTAAAGAGGCTCAAAGCCTACTCTTCGCTAGCTTTCATATACAATATACGTCCACAGTGTGGACATGTAGTAATATCTTCACCTTTAATAACATCTGCATATACTTTATCGCCAATTACCATGTGACAACCCATACACGCTTGATCTTCTACCGGAACAACTGTTGTATTTTTTGCCCATCTACGGATTTTTTGATAAAACGCAAGACCTTTTTGATTGATATCAGAGAGAAGTTTCTCTTTTTTCTTGAAAACTTCCTGACGCTCTTTGTTAATCGCTTCAAGTTTGCTGTCTACATCTGCTTTTACACTCTCTAAAGTCGTTGCCAACTCTTTTAATGAAGCTTCAGCAGCAGCAATTTGCTCTTTTTTCGCTTCAATAATTTTTTCTAGTCTTTCAATCTCTTCATTTGCAAAAGTGATCTGCTCTTTTGCAATCTCTTCTTCGAGTTGCAGTGATTTCATCTCACGTTCAGTTTTTACTTCAGAAGATTTTTTTGCATTTTCCTCAAGTTTTTGAGAAAGTTCTGCGAGGTGCAATTCATTTTTTGCTTTTTTTACCTCTTCTTCTTTAATTTCGTTCGTTAAATTTTCAATATCTGACTCAATACTCTTGTTTTTTGCAAGTGCTGCTTCATATTTTGAGTTTGCTTCTTCTATTTGAGGCTCAAACGCATCTATCTCTTTATCTACTATAGAGAGGTCAATTAGTTGCTTTAAGTGCTTATTCATTGGAGTCCTTTGGGGGTTTTACTGTTATCCATCACAGCTAAAATATACTTAAATATATGTAAATGGATTTTCTGATGTCGCAATTATAACTTTTAAACCTAAATTTTTCAAATGCTTTTGCAAAATTTGTGCAAAAAATCGTTCACTTTCATAGTGTCCAATGTCAATTAATGATAAATTTATACTTTTTGCTTCCATTGCATCGTGATATTTTATATCTCCTGTTAAAAAACAATCTGCCTCTAAACTTCTCATTAAAGAGCATCCACTTCCAGTTGTCAGTGCTGCTCTTTTTACAAAACTATTTGCTTTTACACATCTTGCGTGAGGAAGACCAAAAGCAGATGAGACTTTTTTTGCAAAAGTGTCAAAATCTTCATTTACATCCAAATAAGCAACAAATCCATCTTTTTGTGCTATCTCATAACCTAAAATTTCACTTGCCACATAATCATTCAAATGTGTCTGGTCAAAATTAGTGTGCATTGCAATATTTGAGATATTTTTCTTTATCATTTTATGAATCAGATTTGCAGGATACTTGGAAAACTCCAACTGCTTTAATCCTCCAAAAATGATAGGGTGGTGTGTAATGAGAAGTGTGCCCTCTTCAAGAGAGTCAATTAAATTTTCATCTACATCAATACTTAAAGCTACCCTTGTGATATCTTCATCAAAATCTCCAACCAAAAGTCCTGAATTATCCCAAGGCTCTTGAATCTCAAAAGGAGAAAGTTCGTTTAAAAATTCATATATCTCTAAAATCTTCATCCTTGCTGCTCCTCAATTTTTGCTAACTCCTCCTCTGCCTCTTTAAAGTCAGCATCAAGTTCAATAGCTTTTTTATACATCTCTTTTGCCTCATCCAAATGTTTCATATCGACAAGTAAATTTCCATAATTATAGTATGTAATAGGATTTGTTTTATCTATCTCCAAAGAAGCATTAAGATGATTTCTTGCACTCGCGAATTCACCCATTTTTCGATAAAGCGAAGCCATAGCCTGATGAATATAGGTATTGTTAGGGTCTAATTCAAGTGCCTCTTTATAGTACTCCATCGCCTCATCATCTCTATCTTGTTTCATAAGAACATAGCCCATTTTAAAAAGAGTTTCTGCATTTTTCGGCGCTTTTATGTTTGCCTCTGAATAGATAGCAAGTGCCTTTTGCAAATCCCCTTTTTGCATCGCTTCATCTGCCTTTTGAACTAGAGCAGTCGAATCAAAAGGAGAAAATGCGTCAGCACTTCTTCCATCAACACCACCCTCTTGAGGATCTTGAAGTGTCTGTATATGTTCATAAATCTTATATGCAAAAAATGCTGATGCACCAAGCATCAAAAGTTGAAAAAGTGTCATTATTTATCTTCCTTTAAAAGGTTGTTATTAAGCAAGCTAATAAGCTGTAATGGATCAACCTGTATTCCATCTACTCTAGCAGCAAAATGTAAATGGGGTCCTGTAACGCGTCCACTTACCCCTGAAAGGCCAAGTTTTTCTCCACGTTTTACCATTTCACCCTCTTTTACATCAAAACGGCTCATATGAAAATAGCAAGTATAAATCCCCTCACCATGATCAATTATTACTGTACCGCCAGAGTAAAATCTCTTTTTAACCAAAACAATCTTGCCATCATTTGCTGCATAGATCGGTGTTCCTACTTTTGCACGAAAATCAGTACCACTATGATACCCTTTGAGTGATCCATTGTAGACACGAGCTTTGCCAAATGAACTTGTTATCTTGCTCTGCATTGGCAAGATGAAAGGCTCACGCAAGTAGCTTTTTGGTGTTACCGTATGATAAACCCGCATCGCTTCCTTATACTCTTTAGCGATTCGTTTTTTTACTTTCGGTGATTTTGGATTTACTTTTGAAGCGGCAACATGAATGGTCTCTTTTGCATATTTTCCTGCCTGAAGTTTTGTAAAAACTTTTTTTTGCTTCTCTTTTTTTGCTTCTTTATAGAAAATTGTAAGCTCTTTTGTAGCTGGTTTGTCATAGTAAGAGAAGGGAACAAGTGCATAATACTCTTGAGGATTCAGAGGATTTACAAAGATATGAAATCTCTCTTTCCCAACTTTGACACTCTTATAGATAATCCCCTGCTCTTTTGAAAATGTTATAAGCGTAGTTCTACCATTTGTAGGTTTTGGATTGATAATCTCAAAATTAAAAGCAAACACAAGAGGAGCAAAAAACAAGAGTAGCAGTAGTTTTTGCATTAGTAATCCTTCATAGCCCTTGCTATATCACGTTTTTGATCTCTCTCTTTGAGATCATTTCGTTTGTCATGCAGATGTTTCCCTTTTGCCAGAGCAATCTGGAGTTTTGCAATATTTCTGTTGTTAAAATAGAGCTGCAGAGGAACCACAGTATAGCCATCTCTCTCTACTGCTTTTTGAAGTTTTTGAAGCTCTTTTTTATGTAGCAGTAGTTTTCGTGGTCCACGTTCTTCGTGCCCATAAAAGTGGTGTGTCGTCTCTAGTCTTCCAATATGTGCATTAAAAAGATAGGCTTCATCCTTCATAAAACGGATAAAACTATCTTTTAAATTAACCCTGTGTGCACGAATACCTTTGACTTCACTTCCACTTAGAACCAGACCTGCTTCAAACTTATCTTCTATAAAATAGTCATGATAGGCTTTTTTATTTTTCGCTATTGTCTCACCCATTCTCTTTTTCATCCTTTACTCTAAAAAAGCTACTGCCACTTCCACTAAAGAAGTAACCCTGCTTATAGTGTTCTTTTAGCTCTTTATACTCTTGTAGAGCCGGTTCAAAAAGGTCATTTGCCTCTTGTGCGCTCATACTCTCTAAAATCTCTTTCGAGCTTCTCTTTTTAAACGCTTCTACTTCAAATCCATTGAGTGGTGCATAAAAATTTTCACGATAGGCTCTGTAGATCTTTGGTGTTGAGATCTCTATATTTGGCGTAAAAACATCAAATGCCAAAGCCTCTTCATCAAAAGCTTCTACCACTTCACCAATTCCACTTACATTTGCACTTACATATCCATAGATAAAAAACGGCACATCCGCTCCAACTTTCAACCCAACCGTTGCAAGTTCATTGAGACTCAGACCAAGGTGTAAGACCTCATTACACATTTTAAGATAGGTTGCCGCATCACTACTCCCCCCACCAAGACCGGCAAAAGCAGGAATATTTTTCTCTACTGCAACAGCATACTTCTGCATTAAACTCTCTAAAGCCCCAGAATTTGTTGCCTCTTTAAGTGCCACATAGGCTTTGTAGATAGTGTTTTGTTTTGTATCGCAAGCAAAATTACCAATAATTTTAAATTCATTCTCTACTGCACCGATACTCTCTTTTGAGACAAATGAGAGCTCATCATAGAGATCATCCACCCGCATAAAACGAGAGACTATCTCATGGTACTCTTCACGTTTTCCTGTAATTTTTAAAAAGATATTTACTTTGGCATAGGCCTTATACTTTTTCATCTTTTTATGATTTTCCTAAAAGTTTACTTAATGAGTTCATTGCTTCTGCATCAGGAACTTCATTTTGAACTGCTGCTCTGTTTGACTCAGTCACCTCAGCTATCAATTCACTACGAATGATTGAGACTTCTCTAGGGGCATCAATACCTATCTTTACTACACCGTTTTCTATTGCAACAACTTTAATGGTAATGTTATCACCGATGACAATAGATTCATTCAATTTTCTTGCAAGTACTAACATTGGATTCTTCCTAATTCATATTTTACACGTCCATCAGCAATGGTAATTATTGAGATATTATCTCCATTATCAAGCCAATAGGTACCCTCTTCTTGAACTTTTAAATCTTCTAAAGCAAGAACTCTTCCATATCGAACATTCTCATAATCACCCAGATAGTAATTTTGTTCAATATTGAGAGATTTTTTAATATCGAGTGCCTTTTCATTCTCATAGACAAACTGCCCTTCACAGAGTCTCTCAAGCATACTCAGACTCCCCTCACGCAACCCAAGTCTCTGTGCAACAATGCGACCAAGAGAACGGATGTAGGTCCCCTCACTCACTGTTGCTTCAAAGGTTACAAAGGGGTGACAGTAGTGAAGTAGTTTTGTCTCATATATAGTAGAGTTTATTTTGTTAAGCTCTACCTTTTCTCCTCGACGTGCCAAATCATAAGCACGCTCTCCATTAATACGTTTTGCACTAAAGATAGGTGGATCATACTCTAAATCACCCTCTAAAGATTTGACAGCCGCTTCTACTTGCGTAAGAGAGAACTCGGGGAGAGTCTCTATCTCCTCTATCATCTCAATATCAAGTGTATCACTCTTCGCACCGAGCCAAAGTGTCGCTCTATATTTCTTAGGCGTTTTATTTAAAAAGCGAAAGAGCTTTGTATGACTTCCAAAACCAACTAAAAGCACCCCTTTTGCAAAAGGATCAAGTGTTCCGGCAAATCCTGCTTTTTTATCTTGGTACTTTCGTTTTAAGGTGTAGAGAAATTTGTTTGATCCTATGCCACTGGGCTTATAAGCAACAAAAAGACGATTCATAATCGCTCAACGAAAGAGGCTAAGATATCTCGTTTTGTTCCTGCAAAATTTATCTGCAGTTTAAACTCACGTCCACTCTTGCTCACACCTGTCACACGACCAGTTCCAAAGATCTTATGGCGTACCAGATCACCCTTTTTAAAAGCAGTGTTTTTCTCAACGATCAAAGAGCCATTGCACAAACCCGCTTCATTAAAAAATCTACTCTTAGCCAGATCACTTCTGCGACCTTTATAAAAACGACTTTTTGCGTGAGAGAGAGTTAATGTCTCTTTTGCTCTTGTAAAAGCAACATAACCAAGACGACGCTCCTCTTCGAGATCACTTCCATCACCTACAAGCGGTAAAAAGCCCTCTTCCATTCCAATAACAAAGACATGCTCAAACTCTAAACCTTTAGAGGCGTGAATACTCATCATATAGATAGATTCACCCTCTACCTGATCTTGATCACTCTGCAGTGTCAGTTCATTTAAGAACTCATCCAGCGTCGCTTCAGGATTATTTTTTATAAAATCTCTAAAGAGTCCATAAAACTCATCCATATTTAAAATACGCTCTTGTCCATCTTGCATATTGATATATATATCTTTCAGGTGGAAAGTATCTTCTAGAAGATCTATAAATTCATAGGTCGATTCACGAGCAACACGTGCTACATTTTCAATATCTGCAACAAATGATTTTAGAGTTGCCGCATTCTTTTTCTTGACAAGAGCTTCAAGCTCTTTAAGATCTACACTTTTAAGATACTCAAAAATCGAACTTCCCTTTGCGTGAGCAGCCAACTCTATCTTATCAACACTCGCTTTACCAAGACCACGTTTTGGTTTATTTACAATACGTTTAAAAGAGAAATCATCGTGGTTATTTGTAATAATACGAATATAGGAGATAAGATCTTTAATCTCAGCTCTGTCATAGAAACGTAAACCACCAACAAGTTTATAGGCAATTCCTGAACGATTCAAGCCCTCTTCAATCGAACGTGAGAGAACATTGACACGATACAAAATAGTAATTTCACTCGCACTCACTCCAGAATCTAAAAGTTTTTGAATTTTAGCTGCAATTTTGCGTGCCTCTTCATTTTCATCATTTGAGTTGAGTATGGTCACATCATCTCCACTCCCTCGTGTCGCAATCAATTTTTTACCTAAACGGGAACGGTTATGTTCTATAAGAGCATTTGCTACTTTTAAAATTGGAGCACGTGAACGATAGTTCTCTTCCAATTTAAAGATATGGGCACCAGCGAAATCTTCATCGAACTCCATAATATTACGAATATGAGCTCCACGCCATCCATAAATGGATTGATCATCATCCCCAACAACACAGACATTATTATGTGTTGTACAGAGTTTTTGGATGAGTTTGAGTTGCAACTCATTGGTATCTTGATACTCATCTATCATTATATATTGATATTTTTGTGAAGTCTTTTGTGCCAGTTCCGGATTTTCATCAAGAAGTTTATATGTCAGTGCGATTAAATCATCAAAATCTACCAGATTATTCTCTTTTAAGTAGATCTCATATTCACGATAAACTTCAGCTATCTGTTTGTAACTAAAAAGTTCCGCTTGTTTATAGGCATCATCTGGAGACATTAAAGAGTTTTTATAACGAGAGATCTCACTCGCTATGAGCGGAATAGGAAGTTCTGAATTTATCTTTTTAATAATTCTCTTTTTATCATCTGTATCAATGACAACAAAATTATTTTGACGTCCCAAGAGATGAATATTAAATTTCAAAAAAAGAAGCCCAAATTTATGAAAAGTACATAATAGTGGCGGATATGCTCCACTCTTCTCCATCATATTCAAAGAGCGCTCTTTCATCTCACGTGCCGCTTTATTTGTAAAAGTTAGCGTCAGCGTATTTGAAGCCGGAATACCTACCTCTTCTATAAGGTACGCTAAACGAGAGATAATTGTAGTTGTTTTACCACTCCCTGCACCCGCTAAAATAAGGACTGGACCCTCGATTTGTTTTACAGCTGCTGATTGCGATTCATTTAAATTTTTAAATATTTTTTCCATAAACATCCACTATTTTTGTAAAGTAGTAATATTATAACAAAAAAAGCCAAAAATCATTACTAAACTATTGCAATAAATATAATTATGAGTTATAATTTCAATTATTATCATAACTTATAGGAATTATTATGTTAAAAGATTTTGCCAAGCTACAGACATTTTTAATGGTCATAAAAGAGAAAAGTTTCTCAAAAGCTTCTGCTAAATTAGGGATTTCTCAGCCTGCTGTCACACAACAGATAAAATTTATCGAAGAGTATTTAGATACAAAAATTGTTGAAAGAAAAAAGAATGGAATCGTGCTTACAAAAGAGGGGGAAGATCTTTACCGTATTGCACAAAAACTTGAAAAAGCTATTCACCATTCAGAAAAAGAGCTTCTAAAAATCATCAATAAAGAGTTTACCTTTGTAATGGGTTCATCTTTTTCAATCGGAAACTATGTACTTCCAAACTATCTTGGTGAGATTAAAAAACGCATTGACAATGAAGTCTTTATGAATGTTGATCTCTCTGCACAAATAATCGAACAACTTGAAGATAAAAAGATTGATGTAGCACTCATAGAGTCACCTATTTTTAAAGAGGGTGTTATCTATAGAGCGTGGGTAGAAGATGAACTTGTTCTTTTCTCAAATCAACCCATCAAAAAACATCTTAATGCTGCTGATCTTTATGAATTTGACTGGATTTGTAGAAATGAAGAGTCACATACAAGAAAACTTTCAGCAGAAGTATTTGAAGAGATTGGAGTTACGTGTAGCAGTTTTAATGTTATTGGTGTCCTTGCTTCACCAACAGCCATTAAAGAGTCTATTGTTCATGCCGATAAAAATGCAGAACGTCCACTTGTCTCAATTATGTCAAAGCATGTTATTAAAGCAGAAGTAGAAAATGGCACACTCTTTGAAGCACGTCTTAAAAATCATAAAATCACTAGACATTTCTACATTGCTTATCTTAAAGAGAGAAAACATGATGCATTTGTTGACAATGTAGTCAACTACCTACTCTCTCTAAACAGAGTATAATAATTTTACTTCTTTTTTAGAAACTTTGAATTTTCAGGGTTTGCTAAAAAAGAGGCCATAGAGTTTTCTAACCCTTTTTCATCTTTATGAGTTACCTCTTCTTCTCTTTTTTCTTCACTCTCAACAGCAATATTTATAAAGAGTGGTGTCTCATCAACAATAATTTGTAAAATACTTAAAAGTGGTACAGAGACAACACTTCCAAAATTCTCACTTCCAAAACCAGCTTCAAAGACAAGCATACCAGCTTCAATACGTGCAGTCTCAAAGGTATAACCTGCCAAAAAGAAGAGTGTTAAAGGACGAAATTCACTATTCATACCCTCTGGCAATTCAGGATTGAACGAAACATCTTCTATTTTACAAAGAATCCCAAAATTTTGTTCTTTTTCAAAGAAGAGTATAATCAACTCTTCGATATGTCTCTTCATCAATGTAGCAAATTCTCTATCTTCTATTAACTTCTCTAACAAATTATATCCTCTGGTTTTTTATCTGCAATTATATCAAAATCTATCATCGCATTCATCAGTGCCATCTTCTCAAACTCTTTTATATCTGAAATAGTTATATCTGCGGTTTTTAAAAAGTTCTCTTGCAGCAGGCGTTCTCTTGTTGTTCCACGCAAAAGAGGCTTCTTTGGTGTCAGCCACTCCTCTCCATCAAAAAAAGCAATATTTGCTATGGTTGTATCAGTTATCAAACCATTTTTTACAATCAATATATCATCAGCAGAGCCTTTTTTAGAGAACAGTTGCTCTAAAGCTTCTCTGTTTGCATATTTGCAAGAGTACTCTAAACTATTTGCCTCAAGAACTTTTAAATGTTTCACATTTCTCTTGGTATAAGGATAATACGACACTTCTACTATTTCATCTATATTGTAAAGGACTCTACAACGATGGAGACCTTTTTTGGGCACTTCAATATGCTCACGCAACTCTTTAAACTCTTTAGCTCCATATAACAATAAAACAGCTTCATAACGTTGCTGGTGATAAGGGAGGTGATAGATCTCACCCTCTTGAACTCTAATCGTCTCTAAAAACTCAAGCTTCATCAAAAAGTTCTGTCGTTAAATATCGCTCACCCGTATCACAAAGAATCGTTACAATAGTTTTACCTTGGAACTCTTTGCGTGAGCCAATCTGCATCGCAGCATAAACATTTGCACCAGCCGAGATACCAATAAGCAGTCCCTCTTTACGAGCAAGCATTTTTGCTGTAGCAATTGCATCTTCATTGCTCACTTTTATCACTTCACCATAGAGAGATCTATCTAAAATATCAGGTATAAAACCTGCACCTATTCCTTGAATTTTATGAGGTGATGGATCCTCACCCGATAAAACGGCAGAGGCCTCAGGTTCTACTGCAAAAATCGCAATATTATGTAACTCCTCTTTTAAAACAGTTGCACTACCCGTTAATGTACCTCCGGTTCCAACAGCTGCAACAAACGCATCAAGAGTACCATCGGTATCACGCAGTATCTCACGGGCTGTTGTTAAAGCATGTATCTCAGGATTTGAAGGATTACAGAACTGCTGTAAAATAATCGCATTTTGTGTTGTCTCACGCAACTCCTCTGCTTTTTTAATAGAGCCTTTCATCCCATCAGATGCCGGTGTCAATACAAGTTGTGCACCAAGAGCCTGAAGAAGTTTACGTCGTTCAATACTCATAGAATCTGGCATAGTCAAAATAAGTTTCAGACCTTTTGAAGCACAGATAGATGCTAAAGCGATACCGGTATTTCCACTTGTAGGCTCGATAATAGTCGTCTCAGGAGTTATTTCTCCACTCTCTATCCCTCTACGAATCATATTAAAACCAACTCTGTCTTTTACAGAAGAGCTAGGATTCATAAACTCACATTTACCCAAAATAATGGCTCCACTCTCTTTGGAGGGAAAATTTAATCTTACAAGAGGCGTATTACCAATTAACTCTGATACATCATTTGCTATTTTCATTTTCATCTTCCTTATTGAAACATTCTACACTAATTAGTTCATTTACACAAACTTCTATCATTTGAAAAACCTTCTCAAAACCTTCATAACCGTTAAAAAAATAGGGGTCGGGAATATCTTCACCTTTATATCCGTAATCTCCAAGCTTTACTACATTTTTTGCACCCATCTTTTGTAAAGTTTGTAAATTACTCTCATCAAGAGCGACAATATACTCAAACCTTTCAAAATCTTCTTGCTGTACCACTCTTGCACGAAGAGAACTTATATCTATGTTATGCTCTTTTGCTACTTTTATAGAGTTGCGACAGGGAGGCTCACCAATATGCCAATCACCGGTTCCCGAAGAATCAACCACTATACCAAGAGCTCTATCCTCGGCGATTTTTCTCGCAATTCCCTCAGCAAGAGGAGAACGACAGATATTTCCTAAACAGACAAAAAGAAAAGATTGCATAAATATTGCCTTTTT
>Ga0256828_1001151_pt1 | contig 16788 bp, 14 predicted proteins | sample CV88metaG_FD_185993 | JGI IMG/M metagenome (GOLD analysis project Ga0256828, IMG submission 185993) | Hydrothermal vent microbial communities from East Pacific Rise, Pacific Ocean - CV88 | ecosystem: Environmental > Aquatic > Marine > Hydrothermal vents | place: Pacific Ocean: East Pacific Rise...
GAAGCAGCCCGTCCTCTTACGAGGGGGTAAAACTTAAGCTACTGCTAAAGCTGGGCGATAATTTGTATTGTTTGCGTTTATTCGCGTTGAGCCGTGTAACGGAATTGCTCAGTCCGACATGCAGTTGAAAGCTACTTGATCCCGTCGAAACCAGGTCAGCCCCATTAAAAAATATTATACCAAAAAAAGTGTTTATTATAAAAGTAAAAAAGAGTTTGATATAAAAAGGTGGTGGCCTGTCTCGGAATCGAACCAAGGACACAGTGATTTTCAGTCACTTGCTCTACCGACTGAGCTAACAGGCCAAAAGTAAAAAGTCTTTAAAAAAGTGGTGGCCTGTCTCGGAATCGAACCAAGGACACAGTGATTTTCAGTCACTTGCTCTACCGACTGAGCTAACAGGCCATCTTTTAAAGACTGAAATTATATGCAAACTCTACTGAATTTTAGCTTATAGTTTAAAAGTTATCTTATTTTTAGGGTAATAAGAGCTAAAATATTTGAAAGGATTGCTATAATCCAAAAACGAACTATGATTTTATTTTCGGCCCACTGTTTCATTTCAAAATGGTGATGGATGGGGGCCATTAAAAAAACTCTTTTTTTTCTGAGTTTAAAACTTCCAACTTGTATAATTACGGAAAGTGTTTCTATAACAAAAATAGATCCAATGAGTATAAGTAGAATTTCACTTTTACTGATAATAGCTAAATAGCCTAAAAAAGCACCAATAGTGAGTGATCCACTATCACCCATAAAGACCTCTGCTGGATGACAGTTATACCATAGGAAACCACTTAATGCTCCGATAAAAGCACTTGCAACAATGGCAACTTCACTTACAGCAAAATTTGGCATTAAAAGATAACTACTGAGTTTAATATTTCCTGTTATATATATGATAATACTAAAACTTGCTAATGCCGTTATAGAAGGAACTGTTGCTAAACCATCTAAACCATCTGTAAGATTAACAGCATTAGAAGTGGCAATGATGACAAGCATCCATAAAGGTACTGCAAACATACCCATATCTACAATAGGTTTTTTTAAAAAAGGAAGATAAAGATCAGTGTTAAAATCTGCGGTATAACATAAAAAACATGCAATGATGAATGCGGAGATAATTTGTAAAAATAGTTTAGTCTTTGGTTTGAAACCAGCAAGATTTTGACTTTTTTTAATCTTTGCAAAATCATCCCAAAAACCTATAGTCATGAAAAGTAAAAGAGTTATTAATGCACCGATGGCATAACTGTTTGTTAAATTAACGCTTACTAAAGAGGCAAGGAAAGTTGCTCCTATAAATATTATGCCTCCCATTGTTGGCGTGGATGCTTTTTCTTGATGACGCTCGGGAGCCCAATTATTTATAGGTTGTACACTTGAAGTTTTTTGTGCCCAACGAATAAACTTTGGAAAAAGATATAAAGAGATGATTAAAGCAAGAAAAAATGCTATACCTGCACGGATAGTGATATATCCTAAAAAATTGATGTTAAAAAGTTCGTGTAACCAAAAAAGCAATATTTATCCTGTATTTATAATTTGAGCATAGTATTATATTAATTAAAAGTGACATTATAGTATAATCCACAAAAGAAAATTTAACATATTAGGAATAATAGTGAGTAAAAAAGCGATTTTAGTTATCACTGATGGTATTGGATATTCTGCTAAAACAGAGTTTAATGCCTTTTATAATGCAACAAAACCAACTTATGACAAACTTTTTGCAGAAGTACCCCACTCTTTAATTGATACTTTTGGCTTAAGTGTTGGACTTCCAGAAGGGCAGATGGGAAATTCTGAAGTTGGGCATATGAGTATAGGAAGTGGAAGAATTCTTTATCAAGATTTAGTGAAAATATCATTAGCACTTCAAGAAAATACACTTGAACATAATGAAGTTTTACAAGAACTTTTTACAACTTCAGAGAGAATCCATCTTATAGGTCTTATGAGTGATGGTGGTGTGCATTCTCATATAGATCATTTTATGGGTATTGCGGATATTGCTAAAAAGTATGGTAAAAAAGTATTTTTACATCTTATTAGTGATGGTCGTGATGTTTCTCCTACTTCGGCACAGAAGTATATAGAAAAAGTCAATCAACATCTTGATGATAGTGTACAAATAGCAACACTTAGCGGTCGTTTTTATGCTATGGATAGGGACAATAGATGGGAAAGAATAGAAGAAGCTTATAATGCTATTGTTTATGCAAAACCAATAACTTCTGATTCTTTAGAAACATATGTAAAAAACTCTTATAAAAATGAAGAAACAGATGAATTTATAAAACCTACTGCATTTGCTGGTTATGATGGAATGGAAGATGGCGATGCTGTTTTAACGATAAATTTTAGAAGTGATAGAATGAGGGAGATGGTAACAGCTCTCGGGTCACAAGAATTTGATGCATTTAAGCGTAAACCTATAAGCTTACATGTAGCTACTATTACAGAGTATGATAAATCTTTTCCTTATCCAGTACTTTTTAGAAAAGATGTCCCTAAAAATACTTTAGCAGAGGTTATAGCGAAAGAGGGATTGCGTCAACTGCATACTGCGGAAACTGAAAAGTATGCACATGTAACTTTCTTTTTAAATGGTGGTATAGATGAACCTTATGCAAATGAAACACGAGTTCTTATTCCTTCACCAAATGTAAAAACTTACGATATGCAACCACAAATGAGTGCAAAAGATGTATCTCAAGCAGTTCTTAAAGCAATGGAAGATGATTATGATTTTATTGTTGTAAATTTTGCTAATGGGGATATGGTAGGGCATACAGGTGATTTTGAAGCTGCAAAAAAAGCAGTAGAAGCCGTTGATACACAACTTGGTCTTATTTGGAAGAAAGCAAAAGAAAAAGATTATGCTTTTGTACTTACAAGTGATCATGGAAATTGTGAAGAGATGAAAGATGAAGAGGGTCATATATTAACAAATCATACTGTTGGTAAAGTGTGGTGTTTTATTGATGATATGCGTGTTAGTAAAGTGGAAAATGGTGGTCTTAACAACATTGCACCAACTGTTTTAAAACTGATGGGTATAGTGATACCTCAAGAGATGGATCATAGTTTAATATAAAGGAAAAAGATAAAATGAAATTTTCAGGTAAAAATGTTTTAGTTACAGGTTCAAGTCGTGGTATAGGTGCAGAGATAGCAAAAACTTTAGCATCTTATGGTTTAAAAGTATGGATTAATTATAGAAGTGGAGCTACAGAGGCAGATGCTGTTAAAGAAAGTATAGAAGCTCAGGGTGGAGAAGCTGCTGTTATAGGTTTTGATGTAAGTGATGAAGAAGCTTTTATCGATGCTATTAAACTTATAGTAGAAAGTGATGGTGAACTTTCCTATTTGGTAAATAATGCTGGTATTACAAATGATAAACTTGCACTTCGTATGAAAACACAAGATTTTCTTTCTGTTATCAATGCAAATCTTACTTCTACTTTTATTGGTTCAAGAGAATTCTTTAAAGTTGCAAGAAAGAAAAAATTTGGTGCTGTTGTAAACATCGCTTCTATTGTTGGTGAAACAGGCAATGCTGGTCAAACAAATTATAGTGCTAGTAAAGGTGGTGTTATTGCTATGACAAAATCTTTTGCTTTAGAATCTGCAACAAGTGGTATTCGCTATAATGCGTTAACCCCTGGTTTTATTGCTACTGAAATGACAGAAACACTAAGTGATGAAATTAAAGTAGCTATCAATACAAAAATTCCAATGAATCGTATGGGTGAAGCTAAAGAAGTTGCTCAAGCAGTAGCTTTTTTACTTTCTGATTATGCAAGTTACATAACAGGTGAAACATTAAAAGTTAACGGTGGAATGAATATGGCATAAATCTACTCTAAGATAGTTATGTTACAATTACAAGATTTTAAACTTAAAGATAGGAGCTATAATGGCACTTTTAGATGATATTAAAGAGGTAGTAGTAGAGCAATTAAGCGTAAACGCTGATGAAGTTAAAGAAGATTCAAAATTCGTTGAAGATTTAGGTGCAGATAGCCTTGATGTAGTTGAATTAGTAATGGCTCTTGAAGAGAAATTTGACATCGAAATTCCTGATGATGAAGCTGAAAAGATTCAAACAGTTAAAGATGTTGTTGACTATATAGAAAACAAATAGTTTTCACGATTACCAAAGATTTTTTCTTTGGTAACAAATATTTTTAATAATTAATTATTTCATTAATTTTTAAAAGTATTTAATAATAATTTTAATGGAGAGTATAATGAGAAGAGTTGTGGTTACTGGTCTTGGTATGATTAATTCTGTGGGACATGATAAAGAAAGTTCGTTTAAAGCTATTTGTGAAGGTAAATGTGGAATCGATACGATTAGTATATTTGATCCTGAAGGATATAGTGTAAAAATTGCTGGTGAAGTGAAAGATTTTGATCCAAAAACAGTAATGTCTCCAAAAGATGTTAAAAAAGCTGATAGATTTATTCACTTTGGGCTTAAAGCTGCACAAGAAGCAATGGAAGACGCACATTTACCAGAAGATATAGATATGGAAAGATTTGGTATATCTGCTGGTAGTGGTATTGGTGGTTTACCGTCTATTGAAAAGAACTCTATCATTCTTGAAAACCGTGGACCAAGAAGAATTTCTCCATTTTTTATACCAGGTGCACTTGTAAATATGCTTGGTGGTTTTGTTTCTATAGAACATGGAACAAAAGGCCCTAACCTCTCTTCTGTAACAGCATGTGCTGCTGGTACACACGCTGTAAGTGAAGCAGTAAAAACTATTATGTGTAATGGTGCAGATAAAATGTTAGTTGTTTCTGCTGAGTCTGCTATTACTGGTGTTGGTATTGGTGGTTTTGCTGCGATGAAAGCACTTTCTACTCGTAATGATGATCCTAAGAAATCTTCTCGTCCATTTGATGCTGATCGTGATGGTTTTGTGATGGGTGAAGGTGCTGCTGCTCTTGTTCTTGAAGAGTATGAAAGTGCTGTAGCTCGTGGAGCAAATATTTATGGTGAAATTATTGGTTTTGGTGAAAGTGGTGATGCAAACCATATTACAACACCATCTCTTGATGGTCCAGCAAGAGCTATGAAAGCAGCATATAAAATGGCTGGTGAACCAAAAATTGACTATGTAAATGCACATGGAACATCAACAGCTATTAATGATAAAAATGAAACACTTGCACTAAAAGAACTACTTGGTGGTAAAGAAAATTGTCCTCCGATGAGCTCTATTAAAGGGCAAATAGGTCATTGTCTTGGTGCTGCTGGTAGTATAGAAGCCGTTACTTGTCTGATGGCTATGCGTGATGGTCTTATCCCTCCAACAATTAATTATGAAACACCTGATGAAAATTGTGATCTTGATTATGTAACTGAGGGAGTTAGAAAAGCTGAGTTAAATGTAGTAATGTCTAACTCATTTGGTTTTGGTGGCACAAATGGTGTCCTCATTTTCAAAAAAATCTAAACTGAGGATTTAATGTGGCTACATACTTAGACTTTGAGCAAAAAATAAAATCTATACAAGAAGAGATAATATCGGCACAAGTTCGTCATGATTATGAGATTGCAGAGGCATTTCAAAATAAACTTGATAAAGAAGTGGAGAAAGTTTATAAAAATCTTTCTGATTTTCAAAAACTTCAGTTAGCTCGTCATTTAGATCGTCCTTATGCACTTGATTATATTAATCTTATCATGGAAGATAAGTATGAGATTCACGGTGATAGACATTTTAGTGATGATGCTGCTATTATTTGTTATATTGGTTATATTGGTGGTGAAAAAGTTGTTGTTATCGGTGAACAAAAAGGTAGAGGTACAAAAAATAAGCTCAAAAGAAACTTTGGTATGCCACATCCTGAAGGTTATAGAAAAGCACTTCGTGCTGCTAAACTTGCAGAAAAATTCAATCTTCCTCTCTTAATGCTTATCGATACTCCGGGTGCATATCCTGGCATAGGAGCAGAAGAGCGTAATCAATCAGAGGCTATTGCTAGAAATCTTTTAGAATTTGCAGAACTTACTATACCAACAGTTTCTATCGTCATAGGTGAGGGTGGTTCTGGTGGTGCTTTAGCTATAGGTGTTGCAGATAGATTTGCTATGATGCGTTACTCGATTTTTAGTATAATCTCACCTGAAGGGTGTGCTGCTATTTTGTGGAATGATCCTAAAAAAGTAGAATCGGCGACAGAAGCACTAAAAATTACAAGTTATGATCTTAAAGATTTAGGGCTTATTGATGCTATTATTAATGAACCACTTATTGGTGCACATCGTGAAAAAGAGAGTGCTGCTGAGGCTATTAAAGAATATTTTCTTGAAGAAGTAGCAACACTTAAAAAATTAGATACTGAGGCAAGAATGGCATTACGCTATGAAAAGCTCATAGCACCTGGTGCATTTAAAGATGCTAATGATGAAGAGGAAGAAACTAGTACTTCCTTATTAGATTCTCTTAATATTTTAAAATCATCTTCAAAATCTGAAGACAAAGAAGAGGTAAAGGAAGAGAATTAGTCTCCCTTTACATGTAATTCTTTGTGTATATCATCTATCGAATTTAAATGAGGATGTTGCGCATAGAGTTTATATAAAAGTTGATGAAGCTTATTTTCATTAAATCTCCAATGTTTCTCTTTATCAAAATCTGAGTGTTCTGTCATTTGTTTATGAAGTCTTTGTGTATTTGGAATTTCTTCAGATGCTTCTAAAACTTTATGAAGTATGTAGAGTAACTCTTTATAAGTATCTTCTCCCGTATCATCATCTTCTAAAGTTCTGTTGACTAAAAATGGGTAGAGTTTCCATCCACTTAAAACTAAGGCGACTACAAAAGCCACCATCATCCATGTTGAAGTTGCTATTTCCATAGTGTTTTTCCTTTATTTTGTTGTCCAATGAGGTTCAGTATTTCCCTCACCAGTATTTTTGAAAAAGTTAGTATGATCTGTTACTTGTGTAACATTCCATCCACTTAAATCATGATTTGCAAAACTTTTTGCGTTATAAAACATAGAATTCATTGTCGTTACTTTGCTCGTATCCCATTGACTGATGTTTTGGTTGAAATGGGTAGCATTATAAAATACACCAATCATATTTGTTATTTTTTCTGTATTCCAGCGTAAAAGGTATTGGTTAAAAGCCGTAGCATTTTTAAACATAAAAGATATATCTGTTACTTGTCCTAAATCCCAATTCCCTATATCTTGATTAAAAGCAGTTGCTCCATAAAACATACTTTTCATATTTGTTACTTTTGATGTTTCCCAGTTGCCTATGTTTTGATTAAAATGAGCAGCATCTTTGAACATATAATTCATATCTGTAACATTTGCAACATTCCAATTTTCAATATTTCCATTAAATTTTTGTGCATTATAAAACATATTGTTCATATCTGTAACATGTGATGTATCCCAATTTGTGAGATCATGATTAAACTGTGTTAAGTTTTTGAACATATTACTCATATTTGTCACTTTGGCTGTATTCCATCCTCCTATGCTTTGGTTAAAATGTAGAGCATCTTTAAACATAGAAAACATTGTAGTAACTTTAGCCGTATTCCATAGACTTATATCTTGATTAAAAGCAGTTGCTCCATAAAACATACTATCCATATCTGTAACACTTTGGGTATTCCATGATATTAGTTGTTTATTAAAGCGTATAGCATTTTTAAACATTGCATTCATATTTGTTACATGTGCAGTATTCCAGTTGTTAATATTTTGGTTAAATGCTGAAGCATTATAAAACATACTGTGCATATTGGTAACTTTTTCTGTATTCCACTGTCCTATATCTTGGTTAAAATGAAAAGCATTTTTGAACATATTTGACATATTGGTTACATTTTTAGTATGCCAATTGTCTATATCTTTATCAAAATTTGTTGCATTATAAAACATTGAACCCATATCTCTAACAGAAATTGTATTCCAATTTTTTAGGGTTTTATTGAAGTGCTTAGCATCTTTAAACATACTGTACATACTTGTTACTTTAGCTACATTCCAATTCTCCATAGTGCCATTAAATGCAGTTGCTCCATAAAACATATTTTCCATAGATGTAACATTTGTTGTATTCCAATCTCTTAGCGTTTGATTGAATTGAATGGCATTTTTAAACATACTATTCATATCTGTAACTTTACCTGTATTCCAATGGTTTATAGGTTGGTTAAAGGCTTTAGCATTATAAAACATCTCATCCATTTTTGTAACGCTATTTGTATCCCAATTATCAAGAGGTTGGTTGTAGATAGGGTTAGCTTTAAACATGGCACTCATATCTGTTACTTGTGAAGTGTTCCAATGATTGATGTTTTGATTAAAATGTGTTGCTTGGTAAAACATACCACTCATATTTGTGACATGTGAGGTATCCCATAAGTATAAATCTTGATCAAAAGCTGTTGCTCCTTTAAACATATAACTCATACTTATCACGCTAGATGTATTCCAGTTACTTATATCTTGATTAAAGTTTGTTGCATCATGAAAGAGACCTGTCATATCTTCTACATTTGAAACATCCCATTTTGATACATCTAAGTTAAAGTTTGTTGTTCCTCGAAACATATTTGCCATACTTTTAAGCTGTGAAAGATTTGGTTTATCTGCTGGAACACCATTTGTCGTATCAAGATTTTCACATCCATAAAAAGCATTTTGCATAGAACTCCAAGGCTGTGATCCCCATTGTAGAATTGCTAAAAGCTTATTTTTATCACCTGTATTGTTAAAATATATACGAGGAAATCCATCTTGATTTGCTGCATTGTTTTGAATGACAATAGTATAATCACCAATCGTATCATAGCTACATGTATAGTTACCCTCAACTGCTTTTGCTTCAAAAACACCATCATCATCACAATCTACATTATAGTTATAGTGCGATCCTTTTGTAGGTATAAGAAATTCTAAGTTATTTGTAACTCCTGGATTGTCTGTTTCGATGCCTATTATAAAAGATTCATAACGAATATCGGTTATTGTAATATGAAGTGTTTTAGATACATTATATTTACCATCACTGAGTGTAAGGGCTACATCATAAATGTTATTGTGATTACTGTCAGTTGGATGTTCAAAATTAGGTGCCAATTTGAAGTATAGTGTAGTAGTATTTGTATCAATTGTAAAAAGATCTTTATCTGCTCCACCGCTAATAGACCATGTTAAGCTATTTCCATCAAGATCAAAGCCTTTGAGTTTTGTCACTTTATTGTAAGCCTCAGCCATACTCAAATTATTTGCTGTTGTGATGACTGGTGCTGTATCATTTAAGTTTTGAACTATAACTTGTAATTCAAGAGTTTCTTTATGTTTCCCATCGCTTACTTCTATATTAAGTTTATAGGTATTGTCTTTATTTGCATCTGTGGGATGTTCAAAATCAGGAGCAGAACGAAATACTAGTTTGTCTTGTGCTTGTAATGTAAATAAAGATGCATCTTCACCACCAACAATAGACCAAGTAATACTTTTCCCATTAAGTACTCGTGCTTTAAGTTGTGTAACAAAAAGTGTATTTTCATTGATGATGACGCTATTAGGAGATGTTATAATTATATTTGGTAATGCTAACAATCCTTTATGTAGATTATCAAGATAGCTATGTAATTGAGTTGCATATTCACTTTGAAGCATAGGTTTATAAGATGGTAAGGTATAGATTAGAACATCTTGTGTGTTGATTTTTCCATTGTCATCTATATCTCTTACAACAGTTTTTGCGTAAGTGTCAAGATCTTTTTGGAGTTGTAACGGATCAATTTTTCCTTTAATTTTTTTAGATATTTGTTCATAAATGATTTCACTTGCTAGTGTTATGTGAAATTTTCCACCAACTGCAATAATATCTTCTGCTTTAGCAATGGCATAAATAGTGGCTTTATTAGATGTATATTTTGAATCGATAACTCCATCACTATTTATATCCCAATTTTGACCACCTGTTACTTTATAAATATAAAATTTGCCTTTTTTGAGTTTTTCGTTATGAAGAGGAAAAAGACCAATTGCATCTAGTGTTGTACCAGTAGAAGTTATTTCTTGCCATTGTTGCGTTAAAGAACCATCATCACCAAGTTCATAAAGTGTAACCTTAGCATTAGCAAGATTTCCAATCTGTACTCTGCCTGATAGTGTTCGTGTTGTATCTTCTGTATTAGATTGTGTTGTATCATCTTTGCAACCACTTAATATAAAAATAGTAGTGATTGTTAGAGATAAAGATAGAAACCATCTGCTCATTATAAAGACTCCTAAGAAAAAAGTTATTGATTGTACTCTTTTTGTCTTTAATTTTCAATTGTAAGTAATTTTAGATAAAATGGCATTTATGAATGATAAAGTTTTTACAAAGCCAATAAAAAAACAGTTTGAATTTGATGAAGAGGTGGCAGTTGTCTTTGATGATATGCTTCAAAGAAGTGTACCATTCTATAGAGAAAGCCAAAAAATAACAGAATTTTTCGTACTAAAAAACTTACATGTAAACGGTATTTTATACGATTTAGGATGTTCTACAGCATCTCTTTTGTTAAATATTCAAAGAAAACTCGGTGTAGATGCACACTTAATAGGTTTAGATAACTCTGAAGCTATGCTAGAACAAGCGCGTAAGAAAATAGAAGCTTATGGTGTATCTATAGAAGTACATAATGCAGATATTTTAGAGTATGAGTATGCGATAGCAGATGTCTTTATAAGTAACTATACTTTACAGTTTATTCGTCCTCTTGTGCGTGAAGAACTTGTAAAAAAAATAGCCTTATCTCTGAAAAAAGAGGGTGTTTTCCTTTTTAGTGAAAAAGTAATTTCTCATGATCCAAAGCTTAACAAGGATTTGATAGAGTGTTACTATGACTTTAAAAAAGAGCAGGGTTATAGTGAATATGAGATTATGCAAAAGAGAGAAGCTTTAGAAAATGTTCTTGTTCCTTACAGTGAAGAAGAAAATATAACAATGGCAAAAAATGCTGGTTTTAGCCATTGTGAAGTTATTTTTCGTTGGGCAAACTTTGCTACTTTTATCGCCATTAAATAGCTTTTTTACCAAACATCTTCTTGTGATTGCTCTTTTTTTACTTTAAATTTTTCTCCTAGCTTTTTGTAGGTGATGATGTCATCATCACCACACTTTTTATGATAGTAACCTTGAAAATCATAGTATTCTTTACAATCACTGTAGTATTTTATAGCTATACCATGCTTGTTAAGACATCCCGAAAAAAGAAGTATAGATGTAAGAATGATTAAAGCACTTTGCATCATTTAAACTTTAAAACTTTTTTTTGTTTTACAAAGATCTGTTAAAAAGCACTCTTCACATTTTGGATTTTTGGCTGTACATATATAGCGACCAAACAGAACCATCCCTTGATGGAGAGCATGGAGTTCATTTTTAAACTTTTTTACCAAAGTAGCCTCTGTTGCTATGGCTGTTTTATCATCACTAAGACCTAAACGGTGTGCTACACGAAAAACATGTGTATCTACGGCCATAAGGTTAGCTCCTGTGTACTCTATCATTACAACATTGGCAGTTTTTTGTCCAACACCAGCAAGTGTTTGAAGCTCTTTTTCATCCATTGGTATCTCACCATTGTACACCTCTACAACTCTTTGTGCCATTTTTATAATGTTCTTTGCTTTATTGTTAAAAAAGGAACAACTACGAATCAATGCTTTGACATCTTCTATATCTGCTTGTGCTAATGTATAAACATCAGGATATTTTTCAAAAAGAGCAGGGGTTATGATATTTACTCTTTTGTCTGTACATTGTGCTGAAAGTGCGACTGCAATGACGAGTTCATAGGCATTAGTATAAGAGAGTTCTGTAACAGCATCACTGTATCTCTGGACAAATCGGTTATGTATTTCTATAATTTCTTTTCTTGTAGCTTTTTTCATAAAAGCGATTTTACCCTTTTTTTGTGTTATAATCCAAACAATCACTTTTGAAAAAGGTAAAATTATGGGTTTATTTTCATTTTTATTAGGAAAAAAAGAACAAGAGAGTATAAACGAAACCTCACATGATGATGGGCATTTATCGGCATATTTAGATCGTGAATTTTTTAAATATAATGTCGATAAAGAGAAGACTATGATTCTTTGTTTTTTAAATGGAGAGGGATGGATATGGGCAAATAGAACTTTTTTAGATACTATGGGCTATTTCGATATTCGAGATTTTAAACGAGAAAATGAGAGTATTCGTGATATATTTCTTAATGAAAGTGAAGAGATATTTACGGAATCTGAAAAAAATTGGCTAGATTATATAAAAAAATATAAACATAATGGTCATAGTGTAAGTATTAGTGATAAAGAGGGTAATCTTCTTATGATTAATGTTACATGTACCGATTATCCTCGTAATAATAAAATTTATATCCTAACTTTAGAAAATGTCACACAACTACACCAAGCAGAGTTTAAAGCTAAAGAAGTTGAAAAATTAAAAACAAAATTTTTAGCAAATGTTGGGCATGAATTTAGAACACCTATGAATGGTATTTTAGGTTTTGTTGAGCTAATGAGACAAACAGATCTTGATTCAAAACAGCTTGAATATGTTGATATGATTAGTCAATCGTCAAAAAACCTTATGAACAATATAGAAGCTTTACTAAACCTTTCACAGTTACAAGGTGGAAGAATGGAACTCAATAGAGATACTTTTAATATAGTGCCTATTATGGAAAAACTTGCTTATGATTTTTATAAACAGGGTCAAAGTAAAGGGATAAAAGTTTTAAGTTTTATTGATCCTAAAATTCCTCAAGAGTTAGAGGGTGATAGTGAAAAAATAGTACAAGTTATGAATGCTATTATTAGTAATGCTATTAAATTTATTTCTCGTGGTGGTAGGGTTATTGTTGAAGTGAAACTTCTTAAACGATTGCCAAATGGTGATTGTAGTATTAGTTTTGGTGTTAAAGATAATGGTGAAGGAATTTCACAAGAGCAAATAGCTCTTATAAATGAACCTTTTACTGCTGGTAATCATGCTGATGAACGATTAGGTGTAGGCTTAAGTCTTTCTCATGGTTTTGTTACACTTATGGGTTCTGAATTACGCGTGAAAAGTGAAGAAAACTATGGTACTTATGTGAATTTTGTATTAGATTTTAACAATGTAAAAGGGCAAAACTATAAAATGATGCCTAAAAAAACTGTTAAAATTTTATTACTTGATCAGTCTAAAGTAGATGAAGCTAATTTTCTAGCACTTTATCTTCGTTCTTTTGCTATTGATGTTTTAAAATCAAATGTTTTAGATGAAAAAGTTTATGATGGTATTGATGCTTTATATGTTGTCGCAAATCAAGATGAATCTTCGTGGATGTTAGAGTTAGGAACTTATCATAAAAAAGCTGCTGTTCATATGTTACTTGATGAAGATGAAGTACTTAAAACGCGTTTAACACATATTATAGATTATATCATAAGAAGACCTTTACTCCCTAGTAAGATAGCACAACATCTTTCTGATGTGCATAGTTACAATATTAAAGTACAAAAACCACTTGAGAAAACACCACAACTTACTAAAGAGGTAAAAGTTTTAGTTGTTGAAGATAATTTGATTAATCAACGATTGATTCAAATTCTTTTACAACAGTATAATCTTTCTGTATCTATCTCTTCAAATGGACTTGAAGCAGTTGAAATGAGTGCAAAAAATAAATATGATCTCATTTTTATGGATATAGATATGCCACAAATGAATGGTATAGTTGCTACAAAAAAAATAAAGGCTAGATTTGTAAGTGAGCAAGATAGAATGCCTATTATTGCTCTTACTGCAATGGCTATGGAGGGTGATAAAGAGATGCTTCTAAGTGAAGGATTAGATGATTACCTTTCTAAACCTATCACAAGAGATAAAATAGAATATATCTTAAACAAGTATATTAAAATAAAGGCATAAACTTCATGCGTTGTTTAATAACTATTAATATATTAGCATTAAACTTCTCTTAGAAAAAATACTGAAGGAAAATGGAATGAAAAAAGTAACACATTTAATTTCTGCTATGCTACTTACGGCTACAGTTGCATCTGCACAAACATTGGTAAATGTAAATGGTAAAGCAATCACACAACAAGATGTCGATACTGAGTTAATGCAAGCAACACAAGGACGGTTTAATCAACTTCCAAAAGATCGTCAAGAACTTTTTAGAAAGCAAGTGTTACAGCAACTTGTAGGTAAAGAACTTATCTATGAAGATGCAAAAAAATCGGGTATTACAAAATCAGCTGAATACAAATCTGAATACAAAAAACTTGAGCAACGCATGAAAAAAGAGCTTGCTATTCAAGTATGGCAAAAGAAATTGCTTGATGGTATTAAAATTTCTCAAAAAGAATTAAAAGATTATTATAATAATAATAAAAATGAATTTAATGAAAAAGAGTCTGTTCATGCTCGTCATATTTTAGTTAAAACAGAAGCAGAAGCAAATAAAATCATTAATGAACTTAAATCTTTAAGTGGTCAACAACTCAAAGAAAAATTTATAGAGTTAGCAAAAAAAGATTCAACAGGTCCAAGTGCTAAAAATGGTGGAGATTTAGGTTACTTTGTACAAGGTCAAATGGTACCAGCATTTAATGATAAAGTCTTTTCTATGCAAGAGGGAAGCATTACAACAAAACCTGTAAAAACACAGTTTGGTTACCATATCATCTATCTTGAAGATAAAAAACCTGCAATGACTCGTAAATTTGATGAAGTAAAAGGTTTTATTGAACAAAGATTAAAACTTGAAAAATTCAAAGCTGTTATGAAACAAAAAATGGAAGCATTACAAAAAAACGCAGATATTCATTAATCTAGGTTTCTTATAATGTTAATCTCTCCCATTACAAAAATTCAAGTACGGGGGAGAGATTTTTTCATTAAACGAGATGATCTTTTTGATCCTCATCTTGCAGGAAATAAATACCGCAAACTTCATACACTTTTACATACTCCAAAAGAACACTACACAACTATTATATCCTATGGTGGAACACAGTCAAATGCAATGCTTGCTATATCGGCGATGTGTTATCAAAAAGGATGGCAATTTCTTTACTATACTAAAACACTTGCTACTTATCAAAAAGAACAACCATTGGGTAATTTTGCTCTTGCTAAAGCATTCGGTATGCAACATTTTGAGATAGAACATGAATTTTATCAAGAGTTTATAGCATCTTTGCGTCTTAATCTTGATAGTAAAAGTTTTATAATCGATCAAGGTGGTGCAGATAGAAGTGCAAAAGAGGGATTAGAAGTTTTAGCACAAGAGATACGAGAGCAAAAACAAAATGGTGTTATTCCAAAAAATGTACACTCACTTGCAACCCCCTCTGGAACAGGAACAACAGCACTCTATCTAGCAAAAGCATTACCTGAGTATAAAATCTATACAACTGCGGTAATAGGGAATGCTCACTATTTACGAGAACAAATGCAGTCACTAAGTGCAATTCCTGAAAATTTAATTATTCTTGAAAATGAGAAAAAGTACCGTTTTGCTAAACCTCAAAAAGAGTTTTATATATACTATAAAGAACTTTTAGATGCTGGAATAGTATTTGATCTTTTATATGCGCCCTTAATGTGGAAAAATCTTTTAGAACAAACACAAGAAGAAATCTTATATATCCATAGTGGTGGTGTGAGTGGTAATGAAACAATGTTAAAAAGATATGAGAGAATGTTACATAAGTAGCATTTCATTTTGAAAGAATATCTTATAATGGCACCAGAAAAAAAGAATAAGGATTGAAAAATGAGTAATAATATTTTTGAAAAACTAACACACAATATGACAGAATCTATAGAAAGTGCTATTTCATTAGCTCTTCATAATAAAAATCAAGAAGTGACACCTATACACTTTTTATGGGCACTTTTAACAAACTCTGATTCGGTACTCAATCAAATGTTTAATAAAATGGGGATTGATAAAGTAGCGATGGAACTTGACATTAAATCTCTTGCAGAAAAATTACCAAAGTCTTCAAGTGTAACTAAAGAGAGCATTAAACTTTCTCATGAATTTGTAAGAACACTACAAAATGGTGAAGGGTTGATGACTAAAAATGGGGATAGTTATCTTGCTGTAGATACTTATATTTTAGCAAATCTACAAACAGCACCATTTTCTGAAATACTACCGAAGTATGTAGATGTAATGGAATTAAGTAAAGAACTTGAAACTGCTCGTGGTGGTGCGAAAATAGATTCTCAAAGTGCAGATGAAACTTTAGAATCACTCTCTAAGTATGGAATTGACCTTACAAAAGAAGCAGCAGAGGGGAAACTTCCTCCTGTTATTGGGCGTGATGAAGAGATTGCAAGAACGATGCAAATTCTCATTCGTAAAACAAAAAATAACCCTATGCTTTTAGGTGAACCAGGAGTTGGTAAAACAGCACTTGTTGAAGGCCTTGCACAAAGAATTCACTCAGGTGATGTACCAACATCATTGCAAAACAAACGCCTTATCGCACTTGATATGTCAGCACTTATCGCTGGGGCAAAATATAGAGGTGAATTTGAAGACAGATTAAAAGCTGTTATTGATGAAGTAAAAGAGAATGGAAATATCATTCTTTTCATTGATGAGATTCACACTATTGTAGGTGCTGGAGCGAGTGAAGGTAGTATGGATGCTGCAAATATCTTAAAACCAGCACTTGCTCGTGGTGAGCTTCATACTATTGGGGCGACAACACTTAAAGAGT
>Ga0256828_1001152_pt1 | contig 16788 bp, 16 predicted proteins | sample CV88metaG_FD_185993 | JGI IMG/M metagenome (GOLD analysis project Ga0256828, IMG submission 185993) | Hydrothermal vent microbial communities from East Pacific Rise, Pacific Ocean - CV88 | ecosystem: Environmental > Aquatic > Marine > Hydrothermal vents | place: Pacific Ocean: East Pacific Rise...
ATAGATATAGTCTTCGGAAACTCCTTTGTTAATCAAGAAAGGTAACCCTGCACAGAGATACTCACCTACCTTGATATTGGAAATAAACTTTTTAGATGGTCCTTGAGGAACAGAGATAATAGCAAAGTCTGCAGCAAAGTGATACTTATGTATATTATCATAATCACTATGGATAATAGTATAATCATCAGATGCTACTCCTGCACTATCAAAGAGCTCTTTTACCTCTTCATCGGTATGTGGTGTCACTATAAGTAGGTGAAATCTTGGTTCTTCCTCTTTGAGCCACTTATACATCCATGCAAATTCTTCACGGTAATATAAATCTCCAAATTTCCCAGGATAGTAGAGAACCCATGCATCTTTGTCTATTCCTAGTTTTTCTCTGGTTTCAATTCTATCTTTTTCATTAAAAATAAATTTCTTGTTATTTGCTACGGTAGGAATACGAATGAAATCTGCTTTTGATTTCCATATATCTTTTACCCGTTCTTGCATAAAAACTGTACCAGAAGCAACGGTGGTAGCAAAGAGTGCAGCTCTTTTTTCTAAAAAGTGAGAGATTTTATACTGTAACCCCTCTTTACTCCACATACCATTGTCTATGGCATATTCACTATGTGGTTCAAATTGATATAAAAAGAGTTTCATACGTAAAGGCATAGCATAAGTGTATGCATACGTTCCTGCAACAGAACCAAGCGTTACTATATGGTTGTATCCTTTAAATCGTAATTTACTGACAGCTTTAAATCCATCCCATAAATCTAGAAACTTATTTTTTAACTCTTTGCCTGGATGCCAAGTAAGTTGTGTCCACTCAAGACCTTGCTCTTTCCATTTTGTAACTAAAGCTTCTTGTTCTTTTGTCAATGGAAACTCAGGGTTCTCATAAGTGATTAGATGAAATTGATAAGGGTTATTTTCATTTTCTATATAGTCTCTAATATAGAGCCAAAAATTTGACTGAATGAGTGGGTCAAAGAATCGGTTGTATAGGAAGATTATTATTTTTGGTTTAGGTTTTTGCACTTTATTGTCCTTTCCTAAAATATATTTTTTTTAATCTATCTATACCTAAATTAAATATTGCATCTATTATAGAAAGACCTTCAATAAAATTTGGTGTTAAGTATTGAGAATAGTTAAATTTTGGGTATTCAGTATAAATGAGTTCAATATTATTTTCTTCATATAGTTTTTTATCTTGATAATTATCTCCCCCACTTCCTGAGATATAGATATTTCCTTGGACTTGTTGAATAAGATAAATTAAGCGAGAGGTCGAAGTTAATGAAGTAGGCATATCAGAAGATTTAATAAATTTTGTATGTAAGTCTAGTTTTTTTGAAATTTCTGTAATAAAATAGATATTATACTCTGATAGGTTATTGCTTTCAAAATTAATAAGTCCAAAAACAAACTCTTTATGTTCTTTAAAATATGGTGCTTTGGCATAATTTGCTTGTAAGCTTCCAATAATTTTTTTCTTCCATTGATTATTTGCAAATGATGTTTCTTTAATTGTCCAAAAACCAGAACTCCTTTTAATAGGAATTACAAGTGAATGACTTTTATTTTTGATATTAATAGTGACTTTGTTAGTATAACTGGCTCCTGTTTTTTGAAGTTGGACATCATCCAAAAAAATAAATATATCAGATTGAAATATTTTATAAAAATAGCCTAACCAAGGCATAAAATTTGGTTGATGAATTCCTACTGTTATTTTATTATCCATCTTATTACCTCAAAACTTTCTGCATATTCTGTATTGATTTGTACACCTCTTGTCTTAGCCAAGGCATAGATAAACTCTTCACTTATATAGTCTCTTCCTGATTGTGATTTATATGATTTTAGTGCATTGCATTTTGCTTGTATATGTCTTTTATCTAGTTTTACAAAAGATGTAGTATCAAAAGATAAATTATTCCAAATTAACTCATAACCCAATATAGTAGTATTCTTAAATGCACGTAAGCCTTCTTGTGCTATGGTCAAGTGATCTTGATGAATATCTTTTAAAGATGGCATTAAGATTAAATCAAAAGATACTTTTTTTCTAAGAATTATTAAGTCTTCTAGTATTTCTTGTCTGCAATAATTTAGTTTTCTTACTTCATAATCAAAAATAATGAGATTACTTTCTTTGATACCCAGTTTTGCAGTGGCTTCACGAACTTCTGTTTTTAAAATATCTTTTGGAAAACCTTTTGGTACAGATTTTTCAGCAGTTGAAAATGCAACATAGTAAACATTTGACTTCTCTTCTATAAATTTTGAGATAGTCGCTCCTGCTCCTAATTCTCCATCATCAGTATGTGGAGCCAATACTAATATATTTTTAAAGTTATTTAACAAATTATTTCCTTATAATTTCAGATTATTTTCTTCTAATAGATGTAAAATCTTTGATAATTGTTTTTTATATGTATTATCTTTTGCAAACATTATTCGTTCTTTTTGTTTTTCATCAGAATTATATATAGCTATATTTTGAACCACCATTTTAAATTTTTCTATAAACTCTGTAGAACTATCTACCATTTCTAGTAAATAACGCTTATCCTTATACTCATCTGTATATGTTGCAACTGTTACTTTCCCACTATAAAAATATTCTAATAATTTATGTGAATTTGCTGACTGTTCTGCAACTAAATAAGTTAATAAAGTAATATCTACTTTAGCTAAAATAGGCATTATCAAGTCGCTTTCAACTCTTCCCCACCAAATAATATTATTAAATTTTTCACAAGTTTTATATGTATTTTTCTCTTTAGAATAAGTCCCTATAAAATGAAATAATACATTAGGGTTTTCTTTAATAATAGTATATAATATATTAATATCAATATCGTAGGCATCAAGATTACCTATGTAAGCAATATTAAGTTTATTAGGATTGAAATTTTCAAGTTGTTTTTTTAAAAGTGAACCTTGCTTATTTTCTAGATTAATTCCATGAGAAATTTTAAAAATATTTTTATTGTATGGCAATAAATCTCTTTTAATGTAATCAGTTACACAAAAACAGATATCAGCACTACTTGCTGCTTCTTTTATATGGAAATCTTGGTTAGTATCTACTTGATGATAAATCTTTAGTCTATCTTTTGCAAATTCCATATCATAAAATCTAGAACTCTCAAATAGCCAAATGGTATCAATTCGTGAATTAATCACTTTTTCTAAATTTTTAAGCCATTTCGATGTAATATAAACCCTTAGAATTTTTGGTAAAAATCGTAATCCTTTAAAAGCTTGTGGTGCCTCTATTTGATGTAAGTTTTTATACTCTGTTTTTAGTATTATAATATTTTTCAATTCCTCTTGAGGAGGATTTAAAAAATAAACTCCGTATCCTTTTTTACTTAGAGTAATAGCATAATGGTGTTTACTTACATGTTGCCATTTCCATGGTTCAGGGGAGATGATTAAAATTGATTTATTTAATCCAATCATTGAGTATTCCCTTATATTTATTTTGTATATTTTTTATTGAAAAATAATTACAATAGTATTGTGAAATTTCTTTTTGATTATAAGCTTCTTTATTTTTTATAAAATAAAGAAGCCCTTTAGCCCAAGATTTAGAAGTATGCTCATCAATAGTGATGATATCTTTTTTTCGAGTATATTCTAAAATAGCTGGAATCTTTGGTCCAAGTAATGGAATACCATGACATAATGCTTCAGCTGACACTACAGAAAATGTTTCATATTTAGATGCAAAAAGATAGGCATCAGATATGCAGTAGGTATTTTTTATCTCTTCTTTATTCATTCTTCCTAAAAATGTAATTTGTTTTTCAAGACCATTATCATATACAAATTGTTTCATTTTAGGTAGTAAAGTACCATCTCCACCTATTTTAAGATGAAACATTTCTCCTGATTTAGAAAGTTTTAAGAAACCTTCCAAAAGAGGAAAAGGATTTTTAATATCTGTCCATATATTAACTATAAAAAAAGTTGGTATATTATTTTTTACATTATCATTTTTATATGTGTTTTGTTGAAAGTTTATAATATTTGGGATAACTATTGATGGAATACTTTCAACATTTGCAAAGTTTTCGATATCAAGTTTTAATGCAGTTGATACTGTAATAAGTGGGATTCCTTGTTTAAAAATTCTTTTAATCCCATCTAGTTTTTTACTCTCTTTAGGCATATAGAAATTAAAATGATAAGCCGACCAATGTTCTGAAATAATAATAGGGAGTTTAATAAATTTTTTCCATATAAAATAATATGCTAGTAAAGGGTAAGCTATATGTATATGAAGTAAATCATATTTCTTATAATTTGTTTTTATTAATGCCCATAGAAGTAAAAAAGTAGTTAATAGCTCAATAATTTTATTTGATTTTATTTTAGTTAGTAAATAATATCCCTCTTCATTTTCTGAATACTTTATATGTTTATATTCTATGAGTTTTTTACCATTACGTACTTGTACATTTATCAAATGACTATCAGTGATTTCAGAGAAAACTTTATATTGTTCTTTTATAAAGATTCCCTCTAAATCATTCCATGCATTTGGATACCAGTTGGTAATATGTAGGATTTTTTTCATGGTTGTATTTTTTGCTTAAGTAAATTTTTAATATAAACAGGACTAGTAGCTCTAAATAATAAGTAGCATACTCTTCGAATAGGAATTAAATTAATTTTAGATATTTTTTGAGAGTAATATAAATTGATTATTTCCCATTTCTCAAATGGATTTAAAATATAGTGTCTTCTAAAATCATATGAAAAATTTATCATATCTAATCTTGCTTGATTACCTATTATACTATCAATAGAAGTTAATTTTTTTGATGTAATTGAATCCTCATGCTCCCTATATAATACTACCACTTTATCTACAAAACTTATTTTTTTATTTTTTTGTACTGCTTTAAGCCAAAATGGCCAATCTTCAACCATTTTATAGCGTTCATCAAATCCATCTAATTCAATCCATACTTTTTTAGAAAAAAAAGCAGCAGGAGCAGGTAAAAAACACTCTTGAATTAATTCTTTGAAAAAAGATTCTTTAGATAACATAAATTTTTGTTGAATCTTTTTTGAAGAGTCTACTTCATAAAATTTTTTCTCTCCCCGTTTATCGGTATAAAAGTTTTTTATTTGTCCAAAAAGAATATCACAAGAGTCTTTTTTTGCATATCTAAAAAGAATTTCTAAACAATCTATCATCAAAATATCATCTCCCCCCAAACATTTAATCCATTCCCCTTGTGCAGATTTAATTCCTAAATTGATATTCTTTGTCAAGCCTAAATTCTTATTTTGTATTATTAAATTTATTTTAAAAAATCTATTTATATCAATATTTTCTAGCCAAGAATTAATAATCTCTACACTATTATCTATCGAACAATCATCACAAATAATTAATTCAATATTTTTATATTTTTGAGTATAAATACTATTTAATGTCTCTTCAATAAATTTACTACTGTTATAAACAGCAACAACAATGGAAATCAACTCTCTATTCGCTATCATTTTATCTCCAATTTAAATAAATTATATTTTAAAAAATATAATTTTAATAGATTACACTTAATACAAGAAAGCATATTGTTTTTTATATCAAAACAGTTTATATTTTTTAAGAAAGTCAATATTTGATTAATATCTAAAGGTTCTAAACCATTAGACTTTGCAAGAAAAAAAGCTTTTCCTATAATTTGATTATTCATATATTGAAGTAATATATTATCTTCTAAAAAATATTTTTTATTTTTTAGAAACTTAAAAAGTTCTAAATTACTTCTTAGATGATGCAAAACATTATTTTGCTGTTTTTTTGTTGTTTGAGTTGAATGTTCTCTATAAAAATATTTAGCTTTAGAACAGTAATTTATACTATTAGAGTAATAGATTAGATTTCTAGTTACCATCTCATCTGAGTTATAAAAATTTTTATTTTGAAGACTATTATATGCTTTTAGAAAAATTTCTCTCTTAAAGATTCCTTTTTCATGAATTTTCCATTTATTAAAAGTTAATTTACAAGCTTCAAAACCATTGATAGGAAAAGTTAATAAACCTAAATCTATCATTTTTTTTCGTATACCATTTTCATTAATATTATAAATATCCATAATAACCATATCATGTTCTCCTAATACATTAAATGCCTCTTCTAATGCACCTACACTCATAATATCATCTGCATCTGGACAACTAATTAATTCTTGTGTTGCAAAATTTAAGCCTTGAAGCCTAGCCTCTAATGCACCTACATTATTTTTCAATTCAATTAATCTAATAATCTCAGGATAGTTATTTTTAATTCTATTTATAATCTCTATAGAATTATCAGTTGATGCATCATCAACAATAATAATTTCCTTAGGTAAAGCAAAATTCTTATCTAATATAGAATTTAAACACTCTTCAATATACGGAGCTGAATTATAATTAGGAATAATTACAGAAATAGGTAATAAGTCAATCATATTAAAAACCTTTCTTGTCAAAAATATTAACAATATCAATAATTTTTTGGGTATCTTCTAGAGTTTGAATTCCACTAATTGGTAAACTCATAACTTCATTATGTATTTTTTCACTTATAGTATAACAATTACGATTCCACTCTCTATATGCTACCTGTTTATGTGGAGGAATAGGATAGTGAACTAATGTTTGAATATTATGTTCCAAGAGATACCTCTGTAACTCTTCCCTTTTTGGGGTTCGTATTACAAAAAGATGCCAAACATGAGATAATTGATTTACAATTTTAGGAAGAATAATATCTCTATTCTTAATATTATCAATATAATAATTTGCTATCTCTCTTCTATGAGTAATTTCTTTTTCTAAATATTTTAGTTTTACTCTAAGTATAGCTGATTGAAGCTCATCTAATCTACTATTTATACCTTTATAAAGATTTTTATATTTTTTATGACTTCCATAATTTCCTAAAGCCCTTATTGTCTCAGCTAGTATTTTATCATTAGTTGTAACAGCTCCACCATCACCTAAAGCACCTAGATTTTTACCTGGATAAAAACTAAAACCACTCGCATCCCCAATATTTCCTACTTTTTTAAAAGTAGTAGAGTCAACTGCTCCATGAGCTTGTGCAGAGTCTTCTATAACTTTCAAATTATATTTTTTAGATAATTCCATAACTTTTTTCATTTCTACAGCTTGACCATATAAATGAACAACCATAATAGCTTTCGTTTTTGAGGTTATTTTTTCTTCTATTCTATCAATATCTATATTATAGGTTTTAATATTGGGTTCAACTAAAATAGGATTTAAGTTATTTTCATTAATAGCTAGAATTGAAGCAATATAGGTATTTGAAGGCACAATAATTTCATCATTATCTTTAAAAATACCTAACTCCTTATATGCTCTAATAATCAAAGTTAAAGCATCTAATCCATTTGCAACACCAACAGCATATTTAGCTCCACAATAAGAAGCAAACTCTTTTTCAAAAGCTTTACACTCCTTTCCGTAAATATACCAACCACTATCAATCACTTTTTCACAAGCTTCAAGAATCTCTTTTTTGTATTGTGCATTGATTTGTTTTAAATCTAAAAATGGAATCATCCCATATTTCCTTTGCAACTATTACATATTAAATTTTTATCACATTTGTTTCCACATTTACAAACATATCCTTTAAATTTGGCTGGATTACCATACCAAAGTTCTTGTCTTCTGACATCTTTAGTAACTACACTTCCTGCTCCAACCATTGCATACTCTTCTATAGTTATTCCACCTACAATGGTGGAGTTTGCTCCCAGTGATGCACCTTTTTTAATCAAAGTTTGAAGAAACTGTGTAGGATATTGTTTACTTCTTGGTCTAAAATCATTTGTAAAAGTCACATTAGGTCCAATAAAAACATTATCTTCTATTTTGATTCCATCCCAAATTTGGACACCTGATTTAATCGTTACATTGTTTCCAATCTCTACATCATTTTCGATAAAAACATTGGCATTAATATTACAATTATTTCCAATAATAGCATCTTTTAATATTACACAAAATTGCCATATATCTGTATTTATACCAATGGTTGATGATTGTACATCAGATAATTTATGAATCATTACTCAGTAACCTTATACTAACTCTTCTAATTATAAAATTCACTTTTCTTATTAAAATAATAAGAACATAAAGAATATTTCGTAATGTAGAATCTGAATTAAAACAAACTTGCCTTATTTTATATAAATATTTAAAGTTTATAAAATCAAAGTTCCAAAAATGTATAATTGGATACTCCATTTGCCAATAATAAAATTTATAGAACTCATTGTTTGGCTTCTTGGGAAAAATACTTTCATTTTGTATTATCCATTGAATAAATAATAAATTAGCTCTCATCTTAGTTGAACCATCAATTTTTTGAGATGAAATATTTTTTCCACTATCTCGAAAATAAAAAATTGAATTTGGCAAATAGTATACAACTCCATTAGAAGCAATTTTAAGAATAGTAGCATGGTCACTTCCCCAAGCCTTTGGAAATTCAACAAATCCTAGATTATCTTCTAATTTTTTACGATTGAAAATATTATCTCCTAAAGTTGCACTTGTCTCTCTTCTTAACAAACGAGTATAGAATTCTAAATTATCTTCATATTCAGGATTACTTGGTTGACCTTGATTAATTTTTACCCCATCTTTATCAATCATAACAGATGGAATTCTAAAGACATTAATATCTTTCTCTTTACAATATGTAAGAGCCCTATAAAAATCTTCGACACAATTTTCTGAAATCATATCGTCATCTGGTAATATCCATACCCACTCTTCATTATTTAGCATCATTAAACATCTATTCCAATGTTTTACTAAACTAGTATGCCCCAAATTATTTTCATATTTATGATATTTAATAGATAATTTATTTTCATATTTTTCTATTATCTCTCTTGGTGACTCTGGAGAATTATCATCTCCAATATAAATATTAAAATTTAAATTTGTTTGATTAGATAATGATTTCAGTAAATCTTCAAAAAATATATTCTTAAAATAGGGAATAACTATGGCTAATTTACTATTTAAAATCATAACTTTTATCCTCTGTTTTATAATGTGAAACAGTCTCTACAAATTTATCATACTCTCTAATATAATCATCTTCATCATAAAAATTATCTGCCAATACCATCAAAACACAATCTGAACTAAAGTCATGCATTTCTCCCCATATCTTGGCATCTTGAAATAGACCTAAATGAGGATGATTTAGCTCAAAAGTCTCTTTTTCTTTTCCATTATCAAGAGTCACCTTGCAACCACCATGTACAGCAATTAAGAATTGTTTGGTTTTATAATGAGCATGTTTACCTCTTGAAATACCTTCTTGTGTACCATAAATATAAAATACTCTTTTAATATTAAAAGGAATATCTCTATTTGCTTCTAATGCTATAAGTTGACCTCTATAGTCTCCTAATATTTTAAATTTTGTTATATTTTTCATTTCTATTTATTCCTTTTACGCTATTTTAATATGTTTCATACAAAAGTAATAAAGATTTTATTTAAAATAATCTCACAGCTTTCTTCTTGTATATAATTTAAAATCATTATTCTATTTTTCCCCATATACCATATTTATCTTGACAATAATGAATCGCTTTTATATTACTTTCTTGTCGGGTGTACCCTAGAAAGTCACTCTCTAACAAGGAGTCTTGTTCTGATGCTTGACTTGTTTTAGCAAAAGGTAATCTTTTAGGACAATATATAGGTATTTTTTTTCTAGCTAATTGACCTGATAACCAAATATCATCGACAGAAAATGCTTCATTTGGGATATTGAAAGCTTCTTCATCAAAAAAATTAGGTTTAACTACTACACCTCCAACACCAAAGAGTATATCAACATATCCAGCTTTTATAATAGGTCTAAAAAGAGGTGGTTCTGTTTTAAAAATTTTTGCGATTAATCTATTTGCCCTATATAAAATATCTTTTTCTGGTAAAATAGATTTTGCTTCAGGTTCTTTAGCTTTATAATACGATGTTTTGCATTCATTATTAATATTCCTACCATAAGTTGCAACTGCTTCTGTTGGTCTTTGCTCTTGAATATCAAATAATTTTTTTGCCCAATCTTTATGATAAATGAGATCGTCATCACAAAATAATATTTGAATATCTTGATTTTTAAAATCTTTAATTGCAGGTAATATTTTACTAGCTGGTCCTAAATCTTCTTCTATCTGACAAACTTTTATACCTTTTGGTACAGTAGGAAAATGACCATCATATTCAGGAAATCTTCTGTACTCTTTTGCAATATAGAGTCGAACTTCATCAATACTATCTTGGTTTAATAAACTCTCTAGTGTTGCTGTTAAATACTTAAATCTTGGGGGGATTGTAGTTAGAGATATTATTCTTTTCATTTGTTTTCCTTATCATTATTAATATCTCTATTATAATCATCTTTTATTCTTACTATATCATCTTCATTCGTATATTCTCCAACTTGAGCTTCTATCAGAATTACAGGTATTTTACCTTTGTTCGAAAGTCTATGAATCTCTCCCATTTTTATATAAGTTGACTCATTTGGTCTAACAAGATAAGTTTTATTTTCTACTATTACAGTAGCCGTTCCACTTACTACTATCCAATGTTCATTTCTATGGAAATGTTTTTGTAAAGAGAGCTTTTTACCTGGTTTTACAATGATTTTCTTTATTTTATATCCATTCCCTTCCTGCAAAACTTCATAACTCCCCCATGGTCTATGAACTACTGTATGAGTTTCTATTAACTTTTTATCTCTTTTTTTTAAAATATTTACTACCTCTTTTACTTTTTGAGTTTGACCTTTTTTTGATATTAAAAGTGCATCAGGTGTATCTACAATTATTATATCCTCTATTCCTATAGTCGCTATTGTTTTTTTTGAATAATAGAAGTTATTTTTACTCTTAATCTCTATAACATTAGAAGATTTTATCTCTTTTGTTAAACTATCAAAGCTTCCAAGATCACTCCATTGAAAATCACTTGGAATAACCTTTAATTTAGAACTCTTTTCCATAAGTGCATAATCTATACTCATATCTGTTATATTTTGCATGTTTGTAACTCTTTTTTGAAAACTATTAATATTTTTTATAGAATTTTGATAAATATTTTTGCATTCATTATAAATTGTAGGGGCATGTTTTTGTAACTCATCCAAAAAAATACCTACTTTAAACATGAAAATACCACTATTCCATGAAAAACCACCTTTATTCAAATATTCTTTAGCCTGTTCTGAGTTAGGTTTCTCATGAAATTTAATAACATTAAAACCATTAGCTTCAATATAACCATATCCTGTCTCTGGAGTAGAAGGAGTTATTCCAAATGTAACTATATAGCCATCTTCAGCAAACTTTTTTGCTTGATTTATTGCCTTTTGATATAATTGTTTATCTTTAATTAAATGATCACTAGGAGTAACAAATAAAATTTCATCTCTATTAGCTTCAAACGCAGCAAATGTAATTGCTGGTGCTGTATTTTTACCTACTTCCTCTAATAAGAATGGAATATTATCTTCATCTATCTCTTCTAACTGATCTAAGGCTATAAAATATTGTTCAACATTTGATATAATCAAAAATCTATTAATCAAATCTTTATTTCGTTCAAATGTCATTTGAAAAAGGGATTTATTATTAAAAAGTTTTAAAAACTGTTTTGGCATCAACTTACGACTAAGTGGCCAAAGTCTTGTACCTGTTCCTCCACATAATATTACATTGGTCATTTTATATTTCCTTTATATATTTTTCCATTTTTAAGCTTATATATTACATCACACCTATCTAAAGTACTTAACCGATGAGCTATTATTAAAATAGTTAAATCTTTTTTTAGCAAATTAATAGACTCCATAACATTTCTTTCTGTTTCATTGTCTAACGCACTTGTTGCTTCATCAAATACAATTACTTTGGCTTCTTTATATAAAGCCCTAGCAATACCAATACGCTGTCTTTGACCTCCTGATAATTGAACGCCTCGTTCCCCAACTTCTGTGAGGTATTTATTAGGTAGCTGTTCTATAAATTCATCCAATGAAGCTCGTTTGGTAGCTCTTTTTACTCTATCCATATCAATCTTCTCTAAAGGAATACCAAATGCAATATTTTCTGAAATGGTTGTGTCTGATAAAAATATACTTTGAGGAACATGGGCTATATATCTTTGCCAATTTTGAAGATTATTTTTATCTATTTTTTTATCATCAACCAAGAGTTTTCCATTTGTAGGTTCTAAAAGCCCCATGATAATATCTAATAGGGTACTTTTACCACTCCCTGTTGTACCTACAAATCCTACTTTTGAACCTTTTTTAATTTTTAGATTTAGATCCTTAAGAACAAACTCTTCTGTACCTTTATATTTAAAAGAGACATCTTTTAATATTATAAACTTCTGAAAATCTAAAATTCCCTTTTGTATTTCAGAGGTTAACAACCTAGGCAAAGGCTTTTTGAGTTGCTCTACCACATTTTCTATCATAGAGCTAGAACCATTGATTAAAGACCATGAAAAGTATATCTGCTGTAGTGCAGGAAGAAGTTTTTGAGCACCCAATGACAATACTCCGAGTATAGGTAACACAGCTTCTTTTTCGGCACCATGTGTTGCTAAAAAATATGCCAATATTGCGATTAACACCATACCTAACATCTCTAAAAATAATTTTGGTAAACTCCCAAAAAGTCCATTTCTCATTCCTGCATATTGACTATTAAAAGCTACTTTTGAATAAATATCTATAAAGACATTTTGGCTATTATCCAAAATAATATCCCGAATTCCTCCCAACCCCTCTTGCATACACTTTACTGCAAGAGGTTGATTCTTTGCTATAATTTCACCATTTTTTCTAATATACTTTTTCACCATATATCCAATAAAGAGATACCCTCCACCCAACAGTACAAATGTAATAATAGCTACCAATGCATTCACTGCCAATAGTGTCATTATAATTGCTAAACTAGTCAAAAAGGCACTAACCAACATCAATACATGCATAATCCCTGCATGTATAGCTATACCAACTTTTTCTGTAACAGTGCTAATTAACTCACTGCTGTTATGAGCGATATGAAATTCATAGGGTTGATAAAGAGTACGCTTATAAACCTCTTTTTTTAAATCTACTCCCATACTAGCAGCAAGTTGACTATTAACCCATAGTAATAAAATACGAATCAACGTTGAAAGTACGATAGCCATAACAAATCCAACTGTTGTAGGGAAAAGTAACTCTGATTCTGAATGAATATTTAAAAAATTCAATATAGGTTGTACCCACTCTAATTCCATAACTTTTTCAGGGTGAGTCAAAACACTTAAAAAAGGGATTATAGAACCTATACTTACAATCTCTGTAAAAACTGAGAGAAGCATCAAGAAAGCCAATAAGATAAATTGAGCTTTACGATTTTTACCTAAGTATTTCCATAAATATTTAATATTGTCATAAGTATTACTTTTTTTCAATTTATATTTTCCTTTCTAATCCATGCAATAATGGAATCAACTCAAAAAATTGTAATTTAGTCTCTTTTAGCATAATATCCTCCTGTTTTAGGTGAGCCTCTAAATTCTATTTTTTCTTCATTTCTAAGTTGCTTGATCCACCTTTCTATATTTTTGATAGATGTATTTAATTTTTTAGAGAAAAAAGGAGTTTTGTTATTTGGGAACTTCTGAATTAAAAGATAGAGAGACTTTACTCCCTCATTTACTCCCTCATTTACTCCCTCATTTACTCCCTCATTTACTTTTTCTTTAAACAGTATAACCCTAACCCCATGAACAAACTCTTCAAATATAGGCTCTATAACACCATGTTCTCGACATTCATTTTTGATTCGTGCTATTCCTGAACCATATCGTTCTATTATTCCTGTTTCTTTAAAAGCTCTAGCAATCGCTCTGTTTCTTGTCCGTGAGGAGTAGTTTCCACTCCGTAATTTTTCTATGGTAATATCATCATAGAGTTTTCCAGGATTAAAAAATTCTATTCTCTCATCAAATATCTTGATAATAGAGTTTCCACTATCTCTATAATCACGATGAACAATCATATTGATGACAATCTCTCGTATCGCTTCTAAAGGATAGTCATATTTTATGGTTCGTTGTGGTTCCCCTGTAATAATAAACTCCGTCATTAGATGTTTTTTGATAAACTCAATCGCTTTTTCTATTTGAGTAAATAGATTGGTATTGATATCTATATTGTCTATAATGGTAATAGGATCTTTAAACCTTCCTATCTGAAAAGCTGTTAATGCCGAGTTATTAGAGGTAAAGAGAAGATACGCTCCAAAGGTGAGTTTATCTTCTTTGATAAACTCATATTTTCGTAGAATTGTCATAGGATCATCACTAAATAATTTATCATGATTTTGCTCTACTTTTTTAATAAAATAGTTAATATTCTCTTGTGATATATCAGCAAAATCATGACGATCATCAATATAATAATCCCAACTGGCATTAATGGTCTGTAGGTGCATGTTGGCAATTTCATCCAAACTCATAAGATGATTAGAGTTATTGATGCGTTTATAGTATCTGTTTTTATAGGCAATAGGTTTGAGGGGATACTCTTTGACCTCAATAAGTGCTACCATTTTATCTTTTAATTTCACACTCTCAATATCAACCAAAATAGAGGGTTGGGTATTGAGTTTTATCTGATTTATCCAATCTTGAAGCATCTCTTTTTTTATAGACACTCCCAATATCTCTGCATTATCGTTAATACCTATGAAGATTTTTCCACCTTTAGCATTAGCAAACGCCACAACTGAGATGATAACCTCTTTTTGAAATGAAGTTTTGAATTCAACCGTTTGATTTTCACCTATTTTTATAAGTTTCAAAATACTATGATGCTTCATCTATTATTCCCAAACTTGCTTACGATATACCCTATCTCATCCTCAGTCAAATAAGGATTCATAGGTAGGCTCATAATCTCATTAGAAATATCTTCAGCTATCGGAAAATCTCCTTGCTTATGCCCAAGATAAGCAAAACACTCTTGAAGATGTAATGGCATAGGATAATGAACAGCTGTAGGAATACCTTGTTCTTTTAACTTAGCTTGAACAGCATCTCTGTTTTGAACACGAATGGAGTATTGAGCCCAAGCAGAAGTTGCTCCTTCAATGACAAAAGGTAAAACCAATTTTTCATTCTTCATTTTTAATTTTTCATGATATTGAGTGGCAACCTCCTGACGTAACGCCAAATCTTTTTTATAGTATTTCAACTTTACATCCACCACAGCACACTGAATCGTATCCATTCGTCCCCCCATGCCAATATATTGATGATGGTAGCGTTGTGATTGCCCATGAACTCGAAGTGATTTTATCTTTTGAGCCAATGTATCACTGTTGGTAAACACAGCTCCCCCATCTCCAAAACAGCCCAGTGGTTTAGCAGGGAAAAAGCTTGTGGTGGAAATATCCCCCAAAGTACTGTCTGTTTGTCCATTAAAAGTAGCACCAAAACTTTGGGCTCCATCGACAATCACTTTGAGATCATGTTTATCAGCAATGGCTTGAATCGCTTTCACATCGGCTGGTTGACCATAGAGACTTACGGGCATAATGGCTTTGGTTTTGGAGGTGATTTTTGCTTCTACTTTAGTAGGATCAAGGTTATATGTTTTTTCATCAATATCTACAAAAACGGGTTTGGCTTTTAGGAAAGCAATGGTTTCAGCTGTTGCGATAAAGGTAAATGGCGTGGTAATGATCTCATCATTGGGTTGAATATCCAGTGCCATCATCGCTAACAACAGAGCATCTGTTCCAGAAGAGCAGGTGATAGCATGCTTAGCACCTGTAAAAGATTGAAGATTTGATTCTAACGCTCTTACCTCATCGCCCATAATATAATTTGATCTGTCCAGTACGCTATGAATGGCTTGATCTATCTCTTCTTTATAAAGTTGATATTGATATTGTAATTTTGCAAAATCTATTTTCATCTTATTTTCTTTCTACTTTTAGATCATTATCCATCAACGCATAGTATGCAAATTCATCTTCTGATTTATTATCTATAAATTTTAAGGTATTTCCAGAAATACCAACCCACCCTATCTGTTTGGCAGGTACACCCACCATCAGAGCATAGGGCTTGACATCTTTATTGACAACAGCTCCACTGCCAACCAAAGCATACTCCCCAATCGTTACCCCACACACAATCGTGGCATTGGCTCCGATAGAACACCCTTTTTTCAGCAGTGTTGTTTTAAACTCCTCTTTTCGTTGGATAAATGCCCGTGGGTTAATAACATTGGTAAAGACCATAGAGGGACCTAAAAAAACATCATCTTCTACCTCTACACCTTCATAGACAGAGACATTGTTTTGTACCTTTACACCTGAACCTATTGTCACTTTTGGACCAACAACACAGTTTTGCCCAAAAGAACAGTTGTTCCCGATGCTTGTATGGGAGAGAACATGAGAAAAATGCCAAATTTTTGTATTTTCCCCGATACTAACTGCATCGTCAATAATGGCTGTTTCGTGAGCAAAATAGTTAGACATTAGTTGATAACCTTTTTACAGAATGGGTGGTAATTCCCTTTAAGTCCAAGGGGATCTAAAGTTCTAATGGTTGATACCGTTGAGATAGAGTTATAGGCTTCATCCAGTCTAAAACCACTCCCCTTAAGGATCTCTTCGTAGGAACGCG
>Ga0256828_1001154_pt1 | contig 16778 bp, 16 predicted proteins | sample CV88metaG_FD_185993 | JGI IMG/M metagenome (GOLD analysis project Ga0256828, IMG submission 185993) | Hydrothermal vent microbial communities from East Pacific Rise, Pacific Ocean - CV88 | ecosystem: Environmental > Aquatic > Marine > Hydrothermal vents | place: Pacific Ocean: East Pacific Rise...
ATGCCTATATAAAAAATCTAAAAATAACTGCTGGTGGTAACTACAAAATAGAGCAAAATCTACTCATAAGTGTAGTAGAGATGATAAATATACCATCAGTAGAGAGTGTTAAAAATATATCACAAACCCAGATAAATAAAATAGCAGATAACTTCAAAGAAAAATACACAAACGGTAAGATTATCATAACTGAGATAGAGAACATAACACCAAATAGCTTAGTAACCAAAAATAAAAACTCTATAATAAGTAGATATACAAAACAATAAAATTAATTTTTTAATTTAATTTAATTTAATTTAATTTATGATACAATCATATCACTTACGGTAAACCTCTGCTCGCACGTTTACCTTTTATTCTTTCAACTTTCTCTTAAGCAACTTAAGATAAATATTTTTAGATTTTCATTAGTAATATTTAAATTATTATCCATAAATTTTTTTTCTAAGTCAAGGCTACTTTGAAACTGTTCTTTTTCATCAAGTAAAAAATAGAGAGAATAATAGATATCTAGTAATCTATGGTCATATATATTTTTTCTTATATCTTTATATCTACCAATAGCTTTTACACTTCTATAATTTCTATTAAATAGTCTCTCATTATGCGCACACCTATTTCTTAGTTCTTTTAACCTAAGAAGATAGCTAATAAAGACTTTGGGATTTAATATACCAAATTTTTTCCCTATAAGTTTTAATATATCGTTTTTATCAATAGTTATTGCTGAGAGCAATTTAATAACAGTGCCGAGAGTAGCACTTTCTATAAGATAGTGAAATGGTGGATAGTTAATATTTTTTTGTGTATTTATCTTTATTAATTTTACACCAGATAAAAATGTTTCACAATTTGATTGAAAGTCATATTTGTATAAATAGTAATCTCGATAGTGAGGATACAGTTCTTTTTTTCCTTTTTGTTCTTTTACTTCCCATTCATATAAGGTATCATTGGATAAATTGAAACTATTTTTATAGTTATCTAAGATTAAATAGAAAAATGGATTATCAGTAAATGTATAAACAGTTTCAATAAGATATGTTTTTAATTTTATTTCAATTTTTGAAGTAAGTTCAAATAGATGGCTAGATAACTTTCTATCAAAGTCATATAAAAATAATATATCATCTATTGTATAATCAGACAATCTATTTCTAAATGCTTTTACATACCCTTTAAATTTAAATATTCCTATATTTGTAATAGTATGTTTAATTTCCTCATCACTGACTATTTCCGACTTTTGGAGTCCATCTATATAGAGTGAGTCGATATAGCAATCAATATCCAATTTTTTATATGTATATGTCATAGAATATAACTAACCTTGAATTTGTTTATTAGTTAGTATATAAAAAATCAACTTGATTAGCTATTAAAATATGATAAGTTTAATTTTTGGTGGAGGTGAGGGGAATCGAACCCCTGTCCTAAAGTAGCTAGGACTATGACTCTACATGCTTAGTCGATGTTGATTGATTTCATTGTGTTTCGTACAACACCCAAAACTACACACAACTAGCCAAAATTCTCACACCGTGGCATGGCTTCCACGGAGCATAGTCATCAGATATGATACCCAAAAATCCGAGTAAGATGACACTCCTCGGCAGGGCAGTCCTCCACTTTCGTGGGGTTAATGACTTACGCTACTGCGTAAGCTGGACGATAATCTGTATTGTTTGCGTTTAAGCTAAGTGAGCCGTCTAACGGGATGCTCAGCCCGACATGCACATAGCCCCGACTACTCCAGTCGAAACCTAGTCACCCCCATAAAGAAGGATAGCAATAGTAACACTTTTTTGTTAGTTTGTCAATAGTTAAGTGCTATTTGTGATAAAATATATTTTATATCAAATTAAAGAAAATATATATATAATATACAAAATATATATAAAGGTTTATTATGACTATCGGTGTATCAGAATTACAAAAAAATATCAGTATATTTAAAAACTTACAAAATGATATAGAGGTGTTGGATAGAAAAAGCAACAAAATATTGGCTATAATTTTACCAAATAAAAAAAATAAAACTTCAATCACAGATACTTTAGCAGGTAGTTTACAATATAAAACAGATATAAAAGTAGATGATTTAAAAGATGCCATATCTCAAGCGTATCAAGAAGAGATGAGTAAATATGAGTAAAAAAATCCTTTTAGATACAAATGTTATAGTTAGATTTTTGGTACGAGATAACCAAGAGCATTTTATAAAAGCTGTTAAAATTTTTCAAGATATAGAAGACTTTCATACAGAAGCATATCTTATGGATTTTATCTTAGCAGAAGTGGTATATGTACTAAAAAGGATTTATAAGTTTGATAAAAAACTCATTACCCATACCCTACAACAACTTTTGATGTATCAAAATCTTTTTCTTGATAACAAATTAGTAGCGTATGAAGCTTTGACTATTTATAGTGATAAAAATATAGACTTTGCTGATGCTTATCTATGTGCCAAAAGAAAACTAGAAGACTATGAGATAGTTAGTTTTGATAGAGATATAAAAAAGTGTTAAAAGAGTAGTAATGGCAAAAGTAAAACAGAGAGGTAAGTATGACTATAACTTTGATGTGATGGCTGATAAGTTTGAAAACTCTATCTATGGAACACTCAAAGGTGATTGGAGATTGAAGCTTATCAAAGAGGATTTAGATAGTATCTATCAAGGAGATATAGCTGATGTATGGGACGCTGGTTGTGGTATGGGGCAGATTGCGTTGTGGTTGGCTAAGAGAGGACATAGGCTAACTTGTAATGATATCTCTTACAATATGTTACAAAAGGCAAAGGAGTCATTTGCCAAAGCAGATATAGAGGCGACTTTTTATAAAGCACCAGCACAAGATGTAGCAAGAGAGATAGAGGCTAAAGATTTGGTTATTTTTCATGCTGTGATAGAGTGGTTGGCAAATCCTCTTGATGGTTTGAGTGTTGTATCTAGTCGGGTAAAAAAGGGTGGTTATCTCTCACTTTTATTTTTTAATCAGCACTCTATCGTTTTTCGTAATACCCTAAGAGGTGGCTGGAGGCTTCAGACTATCTTAGATGATAGTTGGTATGGAAAAGGGAAAAAGCTAACACCTCCACACCCACAAAAACCATCAACTATAATCAAGTGGTTAGAGAGTAACAACTATGAGATAGTAGCACATACAGGTATAAGAGTATTTCACGACTATATGAGTGAAGAGGCTTTAAGTAGTAGTGATATAGATAAGATTTTAGAGATAGAGTATAAGTATTGTAGAGAAGAGACATATAAGGATATGGCACGATATGTCCATATCCTTGCTAGAAAGTTATCTTAATCGAGTTTAAATTGCTCTTTTGCTTTAAATAGAGCCATCTGAACTCTACTGTAAAAGTTTGTAGCCCCTTCTCCTGATGTTTCTATACTTAAAAAGTTGGCTTCTGGATATTTTGAGACTATTAGAGATTGGATACCATCACTTACAGCAGAGCTTGGCATACAGCCAAATGGTTTTACTGATATGACTAGATTTGCGATATTGTATTTTATATTCTCTAAGAGGTGGGCTACCTCCATATGTCCCTCTCCACCACTACACTCAAGAGGATAGTAATCTTTTGCCAAAGATGCCAACTTCTCAACATCTACCAATTTGAAATCTTTTAAATAGAGAGCTTTTGAGTATAGAGATACAAAAGTTTTTATGCTATATTTTGCCATAGCCAACAATATACGCTCTTTGGTGTAAGATATATCGATATTTTTTCCACGGTATATATCTTTTTTTAGAGAGTTGTTGTATGAACTCTCCCATATACTTAGCATAAGGCGATTTAGTACAGGTTGAGGTATAACTTCTGCTCCTTGCTCTTCTAAAAATTTATGTAGATTATAGTTGCCATCACCATCTGTTAGAGATGCCCAAAACTCCCCTGTTATCAATACTTTTGGTTTTTTTATCTTACTATCTATCTCTACTTTTTGAAAAATCTTACGGCATTTATAAAGTGCCAATAGTAAAGAGGAGTGGTTTTTAAATGCTTCAGATATAATTTGGGTTGAATGCTCTAACGCTCTATTTGTCTCTCCTGAGTCTATCTCGTATGGTCTGATTTTGTGGGCTTTGATATTGAGTAAGTCACCTATGATTACTGCTTTGATGAGAGTTATAAAAAACTTTGGGCTATACTCTATGAGTGTATCTTCTCTATCTTCACCTTGAAATATCCCCTTATCGTGTTCAAAAGATGTAACTCTAAATCCATCAAATCCAGCATCTCTAAGAGCTTTTTTATACTCAGTAACATACATACCAAATCTACATGGCCCACACCCTCCAGCTGTGATATAGGCATACTTTTTGATAATCTCTTCAGTTGGTATCTTCTGCTCATCTCGTAAGTATAGTAGATACTTGATGAGGTTTCCTACGGTGAAGTAGGTGGGGTTACATTGAGCTTTATTTCCATATATTTTGCCAAGTTCATAGGCTCTAAAAGTGGCATTCTCTAGAGATATGGCATTGATATTTAGAGATTGTAGAGCAGACTCTATAACTCTATCTTGTATTGTTGTAAGCCCTCCAAATAGAAATATAGTATCACTCTTTGGGGCATACTCTATATGAAGATTGCTATCTTGATAGTATTGAGATGGAGTATGTTTTAGATACTCTAGTGATGGTTGATGGTTGGATTTGATTGAAGAACAGCTACTCATAATTATAACCTTTTTTGATACTCATTTAGTGTGTAAGCAAATGTTTTGATACGGATTTTAAATGAACCAGTCGGTTTGTTGGCATCTATATCGTGTAAGCTTAAGTGAGGTGTATGTGATGTAGATAGTATCTTATCTATGATAGCATAGGTTGGGGCATCATGCCCACACTTAAATGAGCTAAAATCTACAACAGCTACATTTGGACATCTTGAGGCAAATTTTGCTCCCCAAACCTTTTGTGAAGAGTTTGTAGAGAAGTTCTCTTGCCATACATCTGATATATCAAACGGTGATTTTATCCTTTTTGCCTCTAGGTCATCTTTGAAGTATGGATATAAAAACTCTTCATCTTTTGGTATGGAGTTGATAGTGATAGTGGCAAATCCTAAACTCTGAAACTCATCTAAAATCTCGTGATTTAATCCACTATCTAAATGGTATGGACGAGATAGAAGAAGTATCACAACTTTAGAGTTTCTCTTGGCATCTTCAAGTATCTCTTTGGCTCTGTTTTGGATACTCTTTTCAAATCTACTCTGTGCTAAAAATGCCTCTTTGATAGCCCAGCTATTCTCATCGGCACTTAGTTGTAGTCTATCTCTCCAACACTCAAAAAGCTGTTTTTCTAAGAGAGCTTTATCTTCTAAATTTAGAGGGTTATCTACATAATCTATACCTTTCTCATCAAAAAGATTGCTGTTTTTAGCAAATGTAGCATAGACGACACGAGGAGTTCCACTTACTACTGGACAGGCTGTATTTGCGACGGTATTTGTCACAAAGTTTGGTAGATGAGTTAGAGATGGAAACCATATATAATCTATCTTTTTATTAGAAAAAAGAAGAGAGTAGATATGTGACTGTGCCACTTTTGCTGGATAGCAAGAATCTACCGAACCATATCTAGCACCATTTAGATACATCTTCTCATTTGTGTATGAGGAAAATAGCACTTTTTTGATGCCTAAAGCCTTTAGATACGCTTTGAAAAAAGGAGCTAACGCATAGATATTTAAAACTCTAGGTATGGTTACACAAAGAGACTCTCTACGAGATAAAATATCTTTAGATGGAGCATTGAAACTCTTTTTTTGTTTATGGTATATGGTGGCTAAGCCCATTAAGTTTGTCAGCACTTCTGTTTTAGTTATCATCTTTGGAGGTGGTGCTATCTCTATATTGGTATTAAACAGGGCTTTTCTCTCTTCGTGTATGAGATTTGGGGTACTCTCTTGGAGTTTTGTTCGTTGTGCTTTTAATCTTTTTAACTCATCAACAGACTCCACTGTACCATCTTCACAAGCAAAACCAGCGATATATCTGCTACTATTTCCAGATGGTGTGGTTGTATCTATAAAGGTTCTTGAGCAGTTTATTGAGCAGAATTTACATCTTGTCTCTTCATTTGTAGTAGAGGTGTATCTCATACCGATAGCCTCATCTATACCTAAAAATGTGGCATAACCTCTCTGTTTTATCTCATCTCTAGCAGATAAAGCACTACCGATAGCACCAGCTAATCCTGTGTATGGGTGGAGATTGATAGTAGCATCAGGCACTTGTGATTTGATATAATCTACTTGTGCTTTGAGTGCTGCTAGATTGTACTGTGTTCCACCTTGGAGTACATAGTGCTTACCAAGTATAGATAGGTTAGGTGCTTGAACTACATATTGCCATACATTTTTAGGTAAAACTTTGGCTATACCAGCAAAAAGCTCCTCTTTGCTAAATCCCTCTTTTTGAAAATTGACTCTATCTGTATCTAAAAATACGGCACAACCATAGTTAAATCTAGGTGCTTTTGTAGCACTAAATGCCACTTTGGCATAATCTTCTATATCTACACCAAACTGTTTTGCCATAGATTGTAGTAGAGTACCATTTCCAGCACTACACTGATTGGATAATCTAAAATTTTTTAGTTGATTGTTTTGTAGAAATAGAACTTTTATATCTTGTCCACCAATATCACAGATGATATCTATATCATCACCAAAGTAGTGTTGAGCAGATTTTAGATGGGCGATAGTTTCGATGATGTTGCTATCAGCCTTTAATGCCCCCTCTAGCACATCACCAGCATATCCCGTAACACCTAAGCCTATGATGTTATACATCTCATAGTAACTAGACTCTTTTATCTTAGACAGTAGTTTTATAGTATCTTCGATAGGGTTACCGTTTGATAACGCATAACTACTAAAGAGCAATCTTCCACTACTATCTATCAATACAGCTTTTGATGAGGTTGAGCCACCATCTATACCTAAAAAAGCGTCTGTTTTTTTTGTAAGTTTAGGAGGAGTAAATCTCTTATGGCTATATCTACTTAAAAACTCATCTAACTCCTCTTTTGATTTGACTAACGGTTCATCTATAACTACGCCAGTTGATACTCTATTTGTATGAACAAATGTCTCTAAAGGTGTTATACCAGCAAATTTTTTGCTATGTTTTATACGATTTTTACTACCAAAAATGATAGCACCGTACGCACCATAGTATTGAGCATTTGATGGGACTTTTATCATCTCTTCTATCTTGGATATATCATAATCTATCCCTCTCTCACTCCATATTTGAGCTATACGAACTCTCCAGCACTCTTGTAGAAATGGTAGATAGGTGTTTGGACCTCCTAGAAGAAGCAGATTTGGTTTTAGAGTCTCTCCTTTTGTCAATACCGTTAAGTTTTGCATTACGATAGCATCAGCAAGAGAGTTCATAATCTCATCAGATGGTATAGATGACTTCAAGAGGTTTACAACATCAGTCTCAGCAAATACACCACATTTGGCTGCTACATGGTGTAGTTTTTGGGCTGAGAATTTGATATTTTGTAACTCATCTAAGCTAAGCCCCACTTTCATAGTACATTTTTCGATAGTAGCACCAGTTCCAGAGGCACACTTCTCATTCATTGATGTTTTTACATTTTTTTTGCCATCTTTAGTAGGGGTAAAGTGTATAATCTTGGCATCTTGTCCACCTAACTCAATGGCAGAATTTACATCAGGGTGTAGGTATTCGATAGCTAGTACAACAGCATTTACCTCTTGGATAAACTGGGCATTTATCACAGGGGCTATTCTGGTAGCACCAGAGCCTGTAATGTAGGCATTTTCTATCTTTGAAAACTCATCTGGATAGTTTTTTTGTAGAGATTTTAGCATCTCTAGCAGTTTGCTTGGCTGTTTTGTCTGGTGAGGCTCATAGGCACTTGTGATGATGTTTAGTCTATCATCACACAGTAGATATTTAACCGTAGTTGAACCTACATCTATACCTAGAGAGTAACTCACTCTTTAGCCTTTGATTTTATAGCTACAATAAGCCAGATAACACCTATGATGATAAAAGGTATGCTTAGTGCTTGACCTGTTGTTAGTGGTAAATCCCACTGATAATCAGCTTGACGGGTTTTTGTATATTCTAGTAGAAATCTTACACTAAACATATATGTTAAAAATATAGCAGGTAGTATTTTTGTAGCAAAAATTGGAGATACTTTTTTATAAGTATAAAGTAGTATAGCTACAAGTAGAAGGTAACTAAATGCCTCATATAGTTGTACAGGGTGTCTAGGTATCATATCGACTCTAGAGAAGATAATCCCCCACGGTTTATCGGTAGGAACTCCTAGTATTTCTGAGTTAAATAGATTACCAAATCTAACAAAAGAGGCAGTAATAGCACCTGCTATTGTGATACGAGAGAGTAGCCACATAAAGTTGATTTTGTACTTTTTACAAAAGAGATATAGAGCTAAGATAACCCCCAACATACCACCATGACTTGCTAAACCACCCTTATATATCTTGAGTATCTCTAATGGGTGTGAGAGATAAAAATCAGGCTCATAGGCGAAGCAGTGCATCAATCTCGCACCAACAACAGCACCGATTATGGCATATACCAGTAGATGTTCAAGTGGTTTTGTATCTTGTTTTTCCCGTTTAAATATCCACTCAAGAACCCATAAACCTATAAAAAAAGAACCAACAAAAAGTAACCCGTACCATCTAAGTTGTAGAGAACCTAGATGTAAAATTGTAGGGTCTATATCCCAAACTATATGACTCACGCTATCCACCTTGATTTTAAGTGGTGCTATTATACTTCAAAATTATTAATCGTTTATCTTCTCTTTTATCTCTTTTGCTATTTGTGAGATTTGAGATATTTTTTGACTATTGGTTAAACTCTCATCTAATAGTACCTTAACAAAAGATGAGCCAACGATAACGCCATCAACCCCTTTTGCCTTCTCTTTTGCTGTTTCTGGATTTACTCCAAAACCTACATATACAGGTGTAGATGTACTATCTTTGATGTAAGATACCATATTTTCCAAATCTTCACTCTTTTTCGCTCCTGTGATACCAGCGTATGCTACTAGATAGATAAATTTTTGAGAGTTTGCTGTGATTTGAGCTACCCTCTCTTTTGAATCTGTTGGAGCTACAAAATCTATAAGAGATAGTGAAGCCTCCTCTATCATAGGCTTGTAACTAAGTGCCTCTTCATAAGGTAAATCAGGAATGATAAAGCCATTTACTTGAGCCTCTTTAGCCTTTTGTATAAAAAACTCCATACCCTTATGGTAAAATGGGTTAAAGTACCCCATCCATAGAGTATCTATATGAGGTGCTATCTCTTTTGATGCTTCAAATAGATTATCTAATCTAAAGCCATTTTGAAGTGCTTTTAGGTTGGCTTTTTCGATGATAGGACCATCAGCTACTGGGTCGGAAAATGGCATTCCTAGCTCAAGAGTATCTACTCCAGCCTCTTTAAGTGCCAAAGAGGCATCAACTGTAAATTCTAAAGATGGAAAACCTGTTGTTATGTATGCTACTAATTTTTTCATAAATATAGACTCTTTTTATCGGAATTATAATATATTTTTAATATTATATGATAAAATGAGTAATAAGTTATTGATTTAAAGGAATAATATATAGATGAGTATCCATACACCAAAGATTGATAAAAAAGTAACAATATCAAAGATACAGAGTATGAAGGGGAGTGAGCCTATCGTTATGGTAACAGCTTATGACGCACTATTTGCTAAACTCTTTGATGGTGAAGTTGATATGATATTAGTAGGGGATAGTTTAAATATGAGCTTTTTGGGTAAAGAAGATACCCTAAGTGCTACACTTGAGCAGATGATATATCATACACAAGCTGTATGTAATGGTGCTAAGTTGCCACTTATTGTGCTTGATATGCCTTTTGGTACTTATAACACTGTTGATGATGCCCTAAAGAGTGCTTCAAGAGTCTATAAAGAGACAAATGCCCAAGCTATCAAAGTTGAAGGTGGTAAAGAGAGAGCAGGGATTATCAAAGCTCTCACTACAAATTCGATAGCAGTTCTTGGACATATTGGGTTGATGCCACAGTTTGTAAGAAGCGAAGGTGGATATAGAGTAAGAGGTAAAACTCAAGATGATATAGATGCTTTAGTAGAAGATGCCAAAGCTTTAGAAGAAGCTGGTGTATTTGCTATCGTAGTAGAGGGGGTAAAACCTGAAGCAAGTAGAGCCATAACAGATGCTGTAAGTGTGCCTACTATTGGTATTGGAGCAGGGGATTTTACAGATGGGCAAGTGCTTGTTTGGAGTGATATGTTTGGATTTTTTGAAGAGTTTAAACCAAAATTTGTCAAGCAGTATTTTAACGGTGCTAAATCTATAAAAGAGGGGATAGAGTTATACCGTAATGAAGTAAAATCTAAAGAGTTCCCAACACAAGAGTACACATACTAAAGGTTGTCCATGGAGAGAATGGTAGAGATAGAGAAGTTTGAGGGGGAGAGTAGCTATGAGGTATCTCTGCGACCTAGTAGATGGAATGAGTATATAGGACAAGAGAAGATTAAGAAAAATCTTCAAGTTTTTATAGAGGCTAGTCAAAAGAGAGATGAGGCACTTGACCATATCCTTTTTTTTGGACCACCAGGGCTTGGTAAGACCACTTTGGCAAATATCATCTCATCTGAGATGGGGGCAAATATAAAAACAACAGCAGCACCGATGATAGAAAAATCGGGTGATTTAGCAGCACTTTTGACAAATATAGAAGAGGGTGATATTCTATTTATAGATGAGATACACCGTATGAGTCCAGCTATTGAAGAGATACTATATCCTGCTATGGAGGATTTTAGGTTGGATATTATTATCGGTTCTGGTCCAGCTGCTCAGACTGTAAAGATTGATTTGCCGAGATTTACACTCATTGGTGCTACTACTCGAGCAGGAATGTTATCTAATCCTCTTAGAGAGAGATTTGGTATGCACTTTCGTATGCAGTTTTACTCTCCTAGTGAGTTGGCAAAAATTATAACTCAAGCATCTATCAAGTTGGAGAAGGTATCGCAAGATAAAGCATCTTTAGAGATAGCTAGAAGAAGTAGGGGAACACCAAGAATAGCGTTGAGGCTCTTAAAGAGAGTTAGAGATTTTGCTGAGGTTGCCAATGAAGATGAGATTACATTAGAGAGAGCAAGATACGCTTTAGATGAGTTAGGGGTAAATCACCTTGGGTTTGATGAAGAGGATATTAGACTTCTTGAGCTTTTAGTTAGTGCGAAAAATAAACCGATGGGATTAAGCACTATCGCTGCTGCTTTAAGTGAAGATGAGGGGACTATCGAAGATGTGTTAGAGCCTTATCTTATCGCAAATGGTTATATAGAGAGAACGGCTAGAGGGCGTATAGCTACTCCTAAGAGTTATGAGCATTTTAAGTTGGGTGGTTTAAGTTGTGATGAGGGGCTATTTGATGAGTAAAGCATCTTTAATGGTAACAGCTCTATTTGTTATGGCACTACTTGGAGCTTATAGTGTATATAAACCATTTTTACTATCTATGGTTGTAGCTGTTTTGTTATCTATGGCAACTTTTAACTTGACAAATAAAATCTTTATCATTACAAAATCTGCCAACTTCTCATCAGCAATTATAACTTTGATGATGTCACTTTTGCTATTTGCTCCTATGATTTATCTAGCAACAGTTGGTGTAGGGTATGTATCGAGTATAGATATAGAGGGGATTAAACAGACTGTTCAAGCGATAAAAAATCTCACTGTGGATATGCCTCTAATTCACGATTTGGCAAATGAGTATCTCTGTGATGAGAAGATAACGGAGTATGTAAAAGCATCTACAAGTTATGTAACAGTAGCTGGTGGTATGGGGTTTGGATTTATCAAAAATATGGTTTTTGTTGTGATATTTTACTTTTTTATAAACTATTATGGTAATAAATTTTTTGATACAATCTTGAAGCTTTTACCAGTCGATAGAGATAAAGGTAGCTCAATGATACAAGATGTATCGGCTACTATGGAGATAGTTTTTTACTCTATTATTGTTACTGCTATATTTGAAGGGTTGCTCTTTGGTGTGATTATGAGTTCTTATGGGTTTAATGGACTCTTTTTTGGTATGGTTTATGGGTTTGCCTCTTTGATACCGATAGTAGGAGGTATCATCGTATGGTTGCCCGTATCACTCTATGCTTGGACAAAGATAGACTCTAAAACAGCAATTATTATCGCATCTTACTCTGTTGTTGTTATATCTATCATAGCAGATACATTTATCAAACCTATGATTATCAAAGTGATAAAAGAGGATTTCTTAAAAAGTGATATAAAAATCAACTCTATCTTGATATTTTTCTCTATAATAGCAGGTATGAGTACTTACGGTTTTTGGGGTATGATTTTAGGACCAGCCATCACAGCATTTTTGATAGCTATTACTAAGGTTTATCTCGATTATAGTGAGAAGTGATTTATTTTATATTAACGAAGATGAATTAAAATTATAAAAAATGAAAAAGGATATATCATTATAAATATATTATTGATAGAAGATGACCCAGAATTAGCACTTATACTAAGTAATTTTTTGAGTAAGTATGAGATGGAAGTTGAGTGTGCTGAAGAGCCTTATATGGGGCTTTCTCTACTCTCTCAAAAGAGTTTTGATTTGGTGATTTTGGATTTAACTCTACCTGGTATGGACGGTTTGGAGGTTATAGAAAAGATAAGAGCAAAGAGTGATGTTCCTATCATCATATCTTCAGCGAGAGATGATTTGACAGATAAAGTGATAGGGCTAGAGAGAGGTGCTGATGACTATATGCCAAAGCCTTATGACCCAAGAGAGTTAGTTACTCGTATAAAGACTATATTAAGAAGAGTAAATACAAACCAAAATAATCACACAGCAACAGAGGAGATATTTAGAGTAGATTTAAAAGCACATACTATATATTTTAAGGAGCATCTACTTGATTTGACTGCTGCTGAATTTGATATATTGTCTATGTTGATACAGTATAAAAATAGTTCTCTCTCAAGAGAGCAGTTGCTTTATGAGAGTGAGCATATAGATGATGATAGCTCTATCAAAAATATAGATGTTATCATATCTCGTATAAGACATAAGATAGCTAAGTATGACTCTGAAAACGCATATATCAAACCTATACGAGGCGTAGGATACCTACTAACTGACAAGCTATGAGACACATATCAGTAACTACATTTATACATATACTATTTTTGGTAGCATTTAGTATTTTGGTAGCTACTTTTATGCTATTTAAATCGTGGGATAGTGATAGAGAGAAGATAGATGAGTATAAGAGATATCAACTTATATCTATCTCTTTTCTATCTAAACTATCAACTGAACCAACTGAAGATGAGCTTCAAAAACTATATAGTGCTTTTCATCTTAAAGTAATCCCTGATAATCAGTTAAAGGGTGTTATTAAAAAGATAGAGAGTAGTGCTGAGACTATCTATAATGGTGGTGCCAATATCGGTAGAATGAGAGTATTTAAACTTCCCAATGATAAAAAATATATCTACATAGAGAGAGCACCATATAGTTTAATGCTAACTAGTGATATGGCACCAAACTACTATCGTGAGATAGCCATCTCCTTGGCTCTTTTTTTGATAGTTATTCTACTCTTTATCTACTGGGCAATTTTGAAAAAACTATCTCCTTTAAAACAGTTAGATAGACAGATACAGAGATTTGCCAAAGGTGATATGGATATCCAAATCACTTATAAATACAATGATGAGATAGGTAAAATAGCTAAAAGTTTTGATGATGCTATAAAACATATAAATCAGTTAGCAAAATCCAAACACCTCTTTATGAGAAATATAATGCACGAGTTGAAAACACCTATAACTAAAGGTAGAATAGCTGTTGAGATGATAGATGATGAGTTTACAAAAGATATTTTAATTAGAGCTTTTGAGAGAATGAATGAACTGATATCAGAATTAGCAGAGATAGAGAGAGTTACATCAAGAAGCTTTGAACCAAATTTTGAATATCTAATGTTAGATGAGGTGATAGAAGAGGCGACTAAACTCTTGATGAGTAACCAGAAGTTGAAGTTGGATATAAAACCATACCCAATGACAACAGATAAAAAACTTATGGCACTTGTTATCAAAAATTTAGTAGATAATGGATTTAAATATGGTAAAGGGGAAGTTCTCATAAGAGTAAATGGTGAAATTATAGAGATAGTATCTCAAGGAGATAAACTAAGACACCCATTGAGTTACTATACTGAACCATTCTCCCAAGAGGAGAAGAGAAGTGAAGGTTTTGGACTCGGTTTGTATATCGTAGATAATATTTTACAAAATCTAGGATATAGATTAGGGTATAGATATGATAAAGGTAGTAATATCTTTATGATTTTACCTTCTCAAATCAATACCATCAGCTGTTAGTTAAGATACCTCTATCTCAACAATATCATCATCTGAGCTAACCTTACTCTCATCTTTGTGAGTGATGTTTGAGAGATTATGTATCTGTATAGACTCATAGTGGTCTTTCTCTAGCTCTAGAGATGATAACTCTTGTTGTAGCTCTTCTAGTCTATTTTGATAAGGTTCTAGTTCATCAAGAAGATTTAGTCTTTGTAACTCTTTCTCTAACAGAGTCTGTTCAACCTCTTCTATCTCATCTGTAAGCTGTATCATATCTTTTATTTTTCTTCTGTGAAGAGTTTTGAACTTATCCTCATCTAGGGTATCTTCAAACTCAACTTGAAACTCCTCTATGATATCAGCCTTTTTTACAAAACTATCATTCAATCTCTTAAGTAGTCTAATCTCATAATCTATATCTTGAACCAGTATCTTTAATCTATTTTCAAAAACTTCTGTTTTACTCTCTTGAAGTTTTATCTGCTCTTTAACTTGAGATATCTTTATCGCATACTCTTTTAGTATAGTAGCATAGTTTAGAGTCGCTTTATCGATAGAGTTTTTTACCTCGGCCATAGCTAGTACGGTATTGGTTATATTATTTTCCCCATTGTGTAGAGTTAATTGTTTATCTTCCATCACTGAGCCTTTTATAGTCTATCCAAGATTTTATCTCTTTTTGTTCTTTGTGCCTCTATCATCGCTACTACTTGATTTTTAGAACTCTCTTTTGCTCTTGATTCTAACTCTTTTATCTTATTGTTTAACTCTATGATAGCCTTTTCACTCTCATGCTCTTTCTCAACCTGTTTCTGTTCATTTTGAGCAGAGATTTGTTTAAGCCAATCTATCTTCTCCTCTTTTGTTGCCAACTCCTCTTTTAGTTTTACTACATCAGAGTGATATTTGAGTGCTACCCAAATAAGTGTTAAAAATACAACACCAGCTAAAGTAGAGAGAGCAACTTGTAGTTCATTTAGAGTACCATCTCCAGCCTCAAGCATAGCAGTTGTAAATACAAACATAAACATCAAATTAACAAATTTCATAACTTTACCCCATTTTTTAAGATAGCACAATTATATCATATAACTTTTTATCTATATTGACAATATTATATAAGTTTGAAATTTTTGATGTTAGTATGTGTGAAATGTGTGGAGTATAGGAGTAAGAGTACCCATCAAGTGATGAGTACATCTTAAAATATAACTTAGTTAGTCTCTTGGTCAACTATCTTATTAGCTTTAATCCAAGGCATCATCTCTCTAAGTCTTCTACCTGTTACCTCTACTGGGTGAGCTTGTAGATTTTGTCTCTCAGCTGTCATTCTTGGGTATCCTGCTTGACCTTCTAAGATAAAGTCTTTAGCAAATACACCATTTTGAATCTCTTTTAAAATCTCTTTCATAGCCTTTTTAGACTCTTCATTGATAACTCTTGGTCCACTTACCATATCACCATACTCAGCTGTGTTTGAGATAGAGTATCTCATATCAGCGATACCACCTTCAAAAATCAAATCAACGATAAGTTTCATCTCGTGAAGACACTCAAAGTATGCCATCTCAGCAGGGTATCCCGCCTCTGTAAGAGTTTCAAAACCAGCTTGGATAAGTGCCGATACACCACCACAAAGAACAGCTTGTTCTCCAAATAGGTCTGTCTCTGTCTCATCTTTAAATGTAGTTTCAATGATACCTGTTCTACCACCACCGATAGCACTAGCATAACTTAGAGCCAACTCTTTTGTGTTACCACTTGGGTCTGCTGCGATAGCGATAAGGTCAGGGATACCACCACCTTTTGTAAATTCACTTCTTACTGTGTGTCCTGGAGCTTTTGGAGCAACCATCATTACATTGATATCAGCTCTTGGAGCAATTCTTCCATAGTGGATATTGAATCCGTGACCAAATGCGATAGTAGCACCATCTTTAAGATTTGGTTCAATCTCAGCTTCATATACCTCTTTTTGAGTCTCATCAGGAAGAAGAATCATAACAACATCAGCTTTAGCTGTTGCTTCTGCTACTGTAAGAGTTTCAAAACCTTTAGCTTCAGCTTTAGCCCAAGATGAACCATTTGGATTAAGTCCAACTACTACACTAACACCACTATCTCTAAGGTTTTCAGCATGAGCATGTCCTTGAGAACCAAAACCTATCATCGCTACTGTTTTACTTTTGATAATGTTAATATCACAATCTTTGTCATAATAGACATTTAATGTTTCTGCCATAATTTATCCTTACTTTTTTTGAAAAATATTCGCGATTATATCCAA
>Ga0256828_1001155_pt1 | contig 16769 bp, 15 predicted proteins | sample CV88metaG_FD_185993 | JGI IMG/M metagenome (GOLD analysis project Ga0256828, IMG submission 185993) | Hydrothermal vent microbial communities from East Pacific Rise, Pacific Ocean - CV88 | ecosystem: Environmental > Aquatic > Marine > Hydrothermal vents | place: Pacific Ocean: East Pacific Rise...
TGCTTATACTCGCTGGTACTTTTGTATCTACAATGATAGATAATAGATACTATCGTAACTTTTTTGGTGGCTTTTTAATACTATCTTTTGCCACTTTTTTAGTAGCAAAAGGTATGTTTGGATAGAGTGAACTACCCGTGTTATAAATGGAGCTAATTTATACTATAATTGCTAAAAAAGTCCCTCTAGAGTTGTATTTTTTAGTCTATTTTTAATAATTTTTTCAACAAGTTTTCTAAAAATACTCTCATGTTCACTCTTTATAGCTTTAGATGCTTTTGCCAATACTCTAATATCATATTGACTAGGGTATATCTCTGGTGGCTCTTTTTCAAGATTTAGTAGTGTATATACAGCTATCATAGCTGAACGAACAGAATACTCAACAGTAAATACACAATCACCATCTATCTCAACAAACTGTCCTAAAAATGCTAAATTTTTACAACCATCAGGAACAACCTTTGGTCTATCACTTTTTACTCTAGGCATAAATTGACTTGTAATATAAGGCATCATCACAGGTATAACCTTACACTCATCAATATATTTACTCATTACAGATGGCTCTATACCTAAGTGATATAGCAGTTCAAGAAGTAACTCTTCTCCACTACAATCACTCATCTTTTTATCTATAAAATCTCCCTTCTTATCAGGAAATAGTCCATAAGCCCACGCTACGATAACATCTTCTGGTTGATTTTTAAACTGTGGCTGTCTATTGACAGTAATACTCATCAACCATGATGAATCTTTGATAGTGATAATACCACCTGTTGCTGTTTTATGAGGTAAAAATTTTCTCTCGGCAAAAGACTCTAAAAGAGAACGAAATTTGCTACCTTTAGCTGTGATTGTAAAAGACTCCCATTTACTCTTATCTATATCACTACAAAATACTTCAGGATTACCAAAAGCACTATCTTTTGTAGCAATTTTCTTCCATAAACTCCAACAAGCACCTTCCGACTTATCCAATATCGGTGGTGTACTCATATCACCTTTTGTTGAATTTTCGGTCATAGAACCATTTGTAAAAAATATTAAATCATTTTTAGTAGTCTGAATATGTTTTAAAACTCCACTCTCCTCTAACTCTATACCCTTTACTATCTTTTCTCCATCTAAAATCTCAATATCCAAATCCAATATACGAGTATCAAATCTAAACTTAACCCCACTACTCTCTAACTTCTTTTTAAGTGGTAAAATAAGAGAGTCATATTGGTTATATTTTGTAAAAACTAAACCTCTCATACTACTCATACCATCTAATAGATGTATAAAACGGTGCATATATCTCTTCATCTCTACAACAGAGTGCCACACCTCAAAGGCAAACATACTTCTCCAATATAACCACATATCTGTCTGAAGATATGACTTTGAGAAATACTCCTCTACTGTTTGTCTTCCCAACTCCTCTTCTGTTACTAAGAGTAATTTTGTAAGTTCATCACTATGTTTATCATCTAAGCCTAATGATTTAGAGCGATACTTCTCTCCACGATTTGAAATAATACGAACATTTGAGTAGTTTGGGTCTATATCATTAAGCTCTTTAAACTCATCTAATACAGTTCTTCCTTCCTCTTCGATAGATGGAATTTGAGAAAATAAATCCCATAAACACTCATAATGCTCCTCCATCTCTCTACCGCCACGAGCCACAAAACCATCTTCAGCACTGCCCATACCGTCCATAGCTCCACCTGCTAATAAATCCTCTTCAAAGATAGTAATCTGCTCTCCAGCCATAGAACCATCTCTGATAAGATACTCAGCAGTAGCCAATGATGCTATACCTGAACCTATAATATATGCTCTTTTTAACTCTATATCTTTTGGTTTTCTTGGGTGAATATTTTGATAACTTCCCATATTAAATACCTTCATCAAATAAATTTATTGTATCTAATAAATATGAAGTTTTTCTTTAAGAGATTATAGTATGAGATACCTCATACTATATTATTTGTAGTTATTTCTCTATCCTAATCATAGCTATATTTTCATCTACTGTATCTAATTTTGATAGAGATTTGATAGCATCTTGCATTTGAGACTCTTTTGTTTGATGTGTAGTAAATAGTAGTTTTGCCTTATTGTTATCGATAGGTTTTTGTAACATAGACTCGATAGAGATACCATACTCGCCCAAAGTTGTAGTAACATTTGCTAAAACACCACTTACATCATCTACTAAAAGTCTGATATAGTAGTTTGTCTCTATATCATCTTTACTTAGTAGCTTTAATCCACTCTCAAGCCCTTTTTTATATCCAAGCATAGGCCCACTATTTCCTCTTACGATATCTACAATATCAGCGATAACAGCACTAGCAGTAGCATCTCCACCAGCTCCAGCACCATAGAACATAGTCTCACCTACCCTATCACCTACTACTGTTACAGCATTCATCACACCATCAACTTTTGCTATCATACTCTCACTAGGTATCATAGTAGCATGAACTCTAAGCTCAACACCATCACCTACTTTTTTTGCGATACCTAAGAGTTTAATCTCATATCCAAACTCTTTAGCAAACTCTACATCACTTTGAGAGATATTTTCAATCCCCTCTATCAAAATATCTTCAGGTTTAGCATCTATACCATAAGCGATAGATGCCAAGATAAGAAGCTTATGAGCAGCATCAAATCCACCAACATCAAATGTAGGGTCAGCTTCAGCATATCCAAGCTCTTGAGCCTCTTTTAGTATCTCATCATACTTAGCACCCTCTTTTATCATCTTTGTAAGCATATAGTTACAAGTACCATTCATAATACCCTGTATTGAGTCGATATGGTTCGCACTAAGTCCTGTTCTCAATGCTCCAATGATAGGGATACCACCTGCTGTACTAGCTTCATACATAAATGGCAAATCACCTGCTAACTCTTGAAGCTCATATCTATGATATGCCAATAGTGCTTTATTTGCTGTTACTACTGCTTTACCGTTTTGTAGTGCTTTTTTAACAAGCTCATACGGCTCTTGAACACCACCCATAAGCTCTACTACTATATCAATCTCAGAATCATCTACCACATCACTAGGGTTATCTGATATAACTATATCAACACCTCTATCTTTTGATAGATTTTTAACTACACCTGATTTGACAACTATCTTCTTACCAGCACGAGCCTCTATGATATCTGCGTTATCTTGTAGTATCTTTGCTACACTAGCACCAACAGTACCTACACCCAATATTCCTATCTTAACCATTCTTCTGTTCCTCTTGTAGTTTTTTCAAAAATCTCTTTATATTTCTTCCTGCTTGGCGAATTCGTTTCTCATTCTCAATGAGTGCTATACGAACATAACTATCTCCATACTTACCAAACCCAATCCCTGGACTCACTGCTACATCAGCCTCTAAAAGTAATCTTTTAGAAAACTCCAAACTACCCATATCTAAAGCACAATCAGGCAATTTTGCCCATATAAACATACTAGCATTTGGTTTTGCCAACTTCCACCCAGCTTTGCCAAAGGCATCTATCATCACATCTCTTCTCTTTTGATATCTAGGGATTATCTCACTATCAGGTATATGTCCAAACTCATCAAGTGCCACAGTAGCAGCTACTTGGATAGGTGTAAACATACCATAATCAAGCCAAGATTTGATAGATTGTAAAGCACCTACTAACTTTTTATTTCCAACGATAAATCCAACTCTCCACCCTGCCATATTGTAACTCTTAGATAGAGTATATGACTCAACTGCTACATCTTTAGCACCCTCTACTTGCATGATAGATGGAGTCTTATAGCCATCAAATGTGATATCAGCATAGGCGATATCCGATATGATATAAAATCTCTTCTCTTTAGCCAAAGCTACCAATCTCTCATAAAAATTTAAACTAACAGTTGCTGTTGTCGGATTATGAGGAAAATTGACAACTAAAAACTTCGGTTTTGGTATAGAGTTCTCTAACGCATCTTTAACATCAGCGATAAATCTATCCTCATCAACTTCAAAACTCTCCTCATCAAATACAACCTCCATCTTCTCCACATTAGCACCTGCTAAGATAAAAGCTTGTGAGTGTATCGGATATGTAGGGTCTGGTACGATAGCTACATCACCAGCATTTGAGATAGCTTGAACTAGATGAACATACCCCTCTTTACTACCCATAGTAGCCACAACTTCACTATCAGCATCAAGTTCAACACCATACTTTCTCTTATACCAGTTACTCATCGCTAATCTAAGTTTATAGATACCTTTACTAGCACTATATCCGTGTGTTTTTGGTTTTCTAGCTGTCTCACACAACTTATCTACGATACCATCAGGTGTAGAAGCATCAGGGTTTCCCATAGAGAAATCAATGATATCTTTACCATCTCGTCTAGCATTCATCTTCAACTCATTTATTTGAGCAAAGATATACTTTGGCAATCTATTTATCTTCTCAAACTGTATCTCATCAAACATATTATCTCTCTTTATTTTGTACCGTTTTTATCTATATTTATATTCTCAATACTAAGCTCACTAGGTGTTGTCTCATCTACGGAAAATATACTACTACTGGACTCATTAAAAGGCAACATACTTTTAAACTTCTCTTTATCAAACTTATTGATAAAATACCAAGAAGCACCAACTAAAAGCATTATAATTATCAAAATTATCGGTAACTTTGACCTCTCTGTTTTTGGCTGGTCTATCGGCATTCCCATCGTTACATGACAATCCTCGTCATTACTAGCATAAAATGCTTTAGCACTATCTCTTAAAGCACCCAAATCAGCCTTATACTCTCTCTCTAAGATAGATAAAAATCCCATACATTGAACTTTTTTGAGATAACAAAACTCACCCTTTAACAACATATCTAAACTATGTTCAGTAATATTTGTCCTTTTACTTATCTCATCAATAGTATATTTTTCCAATATCTCACTTAAATGCATATCCCATCCTATGTATTAATATTGAAGCTGCCGAATTGACATTTAGAGAGTCAAAATTATGCTCCATAGTTATAGAAACAACCTTATCTATCTTTGCTCTTGCTTTTTTACTCATACCTTTATCTTCACTACCCATTATCAAAACCCGTTTAGACTCAAATGTAGCAGTTGATATATCCTCTCCATTCATATCAGCACCATAGAGTGTAAAACCTACCTGCTTCAACTCATTTAAAATATCAGAGATATTTGGAGTAATGACAAAAGGCATATCAAGTAAAGCTCCAGCACTTGTCCTTGCTACTGCTTCAAGATTTAGTTGCCTAACCCCAGAGATGACAATACCATCAACACCCAAAGCATAAGCCGTACGAATGATAGCACCAATATTGCCAACATCAGTCAATCCATCAAGAACCAAGATAAAATCACCCTGTTTTAACTCTCGAATAGAACTCTGCTTAAACGGCTCAATCTCAAGTAAAATCCCCTGATGATTGCCACCCTTAGCCATAGACTGAGCCCACTTAGCTTCAAGAAACTTTATCTTATCGTGAAATTGATGAAAAAGCTCCTGAGGAAGTACCCCTTTTTTAGCCACATATACTGTTTTGATAATATCCGAATGTCTTAGCATAGCATAAAGACATACTTGTTTTCCATAAATAATCATAAAAGAGATTTTATCTAAAATTTACTTGTACAATGATTTGATTTTTTTACTACAAAATAGCATACTCACTTTTCATATCTTCTACCTCCAAAAGTATATCATTTACAGTCTGCTTTAACTCACTTCCCATCTTTTTTATCTCATGAGGAAACTCATCTTGCATCAAACTCATCAAAGCATACCAGATAGGTTTGTATCTATCTTTTAGATTATACTTTGGTAACTCTAAAAACTCTTTTGCTTTATATGTCTGTCCTTTTGCTATGAGAAGTAAAAAATACATAGATATATACGGACTATCTTTTATAGATTGTTTATACTCTAACCATTCCAAAAATATCTCATAACTTTTAGCAAACTTTTCATTCCACAATAACACTAGAGTATAAAGATGTGTATTTATATATGTTTTTTCTTTTTGATAGCTTTGTTCTATAAGCTTTAAAGCTTTATCTGGTTTTTGAAAAGATATAAAATATAAATGACTTAATACTTCTAAAGCGATATCATCTCCTATCTTTATAGCTTTTAACAAGTATTTTTCTGCTTTTTGATACTCTTTTTGTTCTCTATATAAATTTCCAAGACTAAAAAGTGCTTTTTTATTTCCTTCCTCTATAACTTTTAACCAATATTCTTCTGCTTTTTCATACTTTTTTTGCTCTTTGTACAAATTTCCAAGATGATTTAATGCTTCAATATTTCCTGAATTTATAGCTTTTAGCCAATATTCTTCTGCTTTTTTGTACTCTTTTTGTTGATTATAAAATATAGCAATGACTAAAAGTATCTCATTAATTTCTCTTTTTGACTTTACTAATAGGTTTGTAGCTTTCTTTATATCTCCGTTTTCATAAAAATTCATTGCTTTATCTAAAATTTTAAAATCATATTCTGATATATCTTTATATAAACTTGAACCTATATTTTGAAGATATTTTTTTGAAGATTTTTTCAATATAAACTCTTCTTTCATATCTAAGTATCCTGAGTAACTAAGTGCTTCTGTCATATAGTATATATAGTGTTCATTAAGTTTATTGTTTGATGATAACATATCTCTAAATCTACTAGCTTTTTGTTTTAACCCATCTCTATCATACCAAGAGAGTAAAAATCGTATAAGCCACTCTACTTTATTTCTATCTCTTTTTTTACCATATCTCATAAGATACCAGATGTTAAAAAATCTCTCTTTTATACTATATATCTTGTTTTTACCTACTGATAGAGATGTGACAACTTGATACTTTTCTAACTGTTTTAATTGAGCTGATACAACTTTGCTCTCCATTTTAATTTTTTTAGCTATATCTTTGGTAAGCATACCATCCCAATTCAGAGCTAAAGTATGAGTTATCTCTTGCAATACTGGTGATAGATGTCTCATCCTATCTTGATAAAGTGGTGTAACATCATCTAAAACTCTTAATAGGTTGTTAAATGTATCTCCATTGTCTTCTACAAATATATTAAAAAGCATTACCATAGTTCTAGGAACACCACCTGTAACTATCCTAAGTGTTTCTATACGAGATGACTCATACTCTATAATCATCTCTATTTTTTTTCTTTGTTCTTCATTTCCTAAAGTTCTAAGCAAAGCTACACTCTCATCAAAAGTAAGTCCCTCTATGGGGATAGTGTTAAAAAACTCATAAAATGGCTTTGCATAGTCATAGTGTTCTTCAAACATCTTAGTAGAGCCACCAACTATAACAAAAGATGATGATGTAAGTAGTATCTCTCTAAGTTGATGTTGCTCCTCCTTTGAAAGAGAGCCTAAAAAAAGATCTATATTGTCTATCAAAAGGAGAAGTTTTTTCTTTTTTGATTTTAGTTGTGTTTCAAGATGGTAAAAACACCTTTTGTGGTAACTATCATCATCTTCATATTCTTCAAGTTTTTCTAGTGCATCTTCAAATATATCACTATAAAAATCATCAAGATACTCAGCTACCATCTCCCATAATCTACATAAACCTCTTAAGTTATACTGCTCTTCACTAAACTGAATAGGTAGAAGAAATTTTGAAAGCTTCTTATCATCTTGAACAGATATATGAAGTTTTCTAAGCAAAGTGGTTTTACCTTGTCCTCTTTGCCCTATAAGTATATGATGCTGATTTGGTACATCATAATCAGCATCTTTTAGTGCTTCAAATATCTCTTGGTATATCTCTTTTCTAGCTACAAATCTAGCTAAAAAGTCTTCTTGAGACATCTCGTTTGGGTTGTATTTGTAGTGATAGTTAGTTTGCGACATTGTGATACCACCAAGTTTGAAGTAAAGGGGAGTTAAAACGATACTCTTTTGGATTTGGAGTATTATCTATATATCCATCGTATTTGAGAGAATGGATGATTTTTTTTGCTATCTCTTCATCAAGTTGATATTTTTCACCCAGATTTACAATCTCATTTGAAGTTATGGTATCTGATATAGAGATACTGTTTAACACATCTTTAGCAAACTTTCTCTCATCTTTTGATAAGATATTTAACCTCTCTTCCCAGTGGATAAAATCTTTTCTTTGTTGTAAAACCTTTTCTTCGGCTCTGTCTATCGTGGCTTTACCCAATATAGGTTCTCTTCGGTAAAGTCTTTTTATCTCTTTACAGATAAGCTGTATATAAAATGGTATATACCACTTTACTTTTTCTAAGATATACTCTATATCTTCATCTGTAGTAGTTATATCATTTTGTTCTAAAAGTTTTTTAGTAAATTCTTTTGCATCATTAAACTCAAGAGGTGGAACAGAGATACTATCTAAATCATTGATATGTTTTGAAGCTTGTATAGTAGCTACTACACTTTCAAGTCCAATAGAACCTGCATAGATAAAAACCGTTTTTTGTGATATATGTTTATCTTGTCTTATCTCTCTGTGTGATTGTAAAAGTTTTTCAGCCTGTATTGAATTTTCATGATTTATGATATTTTCAACTGTTTGAGAAAATTCATCTAGCATTATAACTAGCTTTTTATCCCCATCATAACTTTTGAGTAGCTCTTTGAAAGCTTGGTCATATTCTAAAGCTTTACTATCCCCAAATTTGACACTTTTAAGTGTTAATTCATTAACTTTAATAGACTTTAGTTTTTTATAAAAAATTCTTGCTGTTTGCTGTATAGTTCCTAAAAATTCACTATCAGTTAGAGTATAAAACAGTTTTTTCCAAAAATCATCTAAACTATGTTCTGCTTCTGTGTTGATATAGATAACAAGATACCCTTCATCCATAGTATCCAATATACGATACATCAAAGATGTTTTACCTACTCTTCTAGGAGCAACAAGTAGTATATGCCCATCACTTTCTATGACATCTAAAATATCTTCCAAGAGATATTTTCTATCCCAAAAATCACTTCCTCTTACTGCTTGACCAGCTATTATTTTCACCTGTAAACCTTTGACAAAATATATTTTGTCATTATAGCAGACAAAAATATTTTTGTCAATAAGAATATCAAGAATTTATTATCTAACTACCTCACTATCAACTCGCTATACCACTCTTTTACACTCTTTTCACTTATAGAGGCTAGTAGTTTGGCTTTGACTTTTGGTGGTATATCAAAAGATAGTATCTCATCAAAGTTAAGGCTCTTTTGGATAGTCTGTTTAGCTTTTATAAAATCCTCTTACAACAAATAAATATTTACTGCTATTGTTAAATACTTTCTATTCTTTAGGATATAAATCAAAATTTTTTTGAAAGTTTACTAATATAATTTTAGAGTACATCAAACTAATTTACCCTACAAGTTGAACTAGCAATAGTCTAGAAGATCTTCCACTTTTTACTAAAATTTTAACTCCATCATTTAATACTATAGATTGATTTTTCTCTATTTTTTTTACATTATTGTTATCTGTGTAATCATACATATCATTTAACCGTTCATTAACAAAAATCCATTGTCCTTTATGAAATATACAATAACCAATACGGGCATTATCTTTATCCTTTAATCTTTCGTTAGGTACTATATTTTTATCAATATGCCATGGGAAAATAGACTGGTCCTTATATATCATTAATCTATGATTATCTGCTCTAAATTGCCCTTTTCCACTTGTATCTGAATACAAATTTATGACAGGAAGTTGTCCTTTATATGGATGAGCACAAAATGGACAACTTGGTTTTTTACTATTATCAAATGCATACCATTTTCCTGGACAATCCTTATTTTCACAAGGTTGTATCAAATCGATAGTTTTAATTAAAGCACTTTCCCACTCATCTGCAGTCGGTCGTTTTTGTGGATTATGTAAGCCATCAATAAAAGCTTTTTCAAATAGCTCCGATAAGTATGGTCCAGTAATTGTATAAGGAAGTTTTTCTGTATCTACCCAAAAACGATCTGTTTCTCTAGCTGCTAATGGATCTGTACGATTACTTTTATCCGTAGGATGCTCTATAAATAAAGCTTTCTCCCCCATTGCCAATGTTTCATCATTTGCGGGATCTTCCTTATCATGAATTTTACGACCTCGTAGAGGATGCCTTAATAAAAGATATTGATAAATTAGTATTGCTAATGCATGACGATCTGTATATCTACTAGGTAATACTCTTTTAGAATCATTTTTATCAAGATGTGATGTTGCAATAACTTCAGGTGCAATAAAGTCAGGTGTACCTACTACATCAGGTGGATACTTCCCTGGAACTACAAGACCATCTACATCAATTAAGCAAGCATGTCCTGTAGATGGTGATATTAGAACATTTTTATAAGAGAGATCAGAGTGTGCCAATCCAGCTGCATGCATACGGCGCGTTGCTCTTGCAATCATCAAACACAATCTCAAATATACTCGCCAATCTCCTCTTTCTCTTGGATCTAATCTAGATAATCTATTTGTCGGTGCTGCAAACCATTTTCCTTCTTTTTCAGCACCTTTTATAGCTAAAAAATCATTATTTATGCTTCCATATTCAAAAAAGAAATGTTTTTCATAAATAGGTAAAACTACCCCATATCGTTTTCCATCATAAACTATACTCTCAGGCCAACAAAATAATTGTTTCCAGTAATCACCATATTCATTTTCAAAAATTCCTTTTCTATAAGATCCCGTAATCATTTCTAATCTCTCTAATCCTACTTTGTCCATAGGATCCCTAAAAAAAGCTACTGCTTTTTTCTTGTCTGTAGAAAAATAAACATCTTTCATACCACCTGAACCGATGATTTTATCAGTATAAGTTATAGTTTGTCCATCAGATGTTTTTACTGTTTTTACTTCAGCCATTATTTTCACCGTTTAATCTTGTGTTAATATTATCCATCACTTCTTCATCATTTAAAGAGTTTTTTACAATAATAGGTATATTAATAGTGTTCTCAACTTGACTTTTTTCATCATTTTTACCATCTATTTTTTCTGTGCTTAATTGAGTTAAACTTTCATTATTTTGCTTTTTATTAATATTGAAATCTGGTAGCAATAATGCCAAAGATCGATCATCATGATTACCTGCCGACCAAAAATCTAGCCACTTTAACAATTCCTTCTCTGCTACTTTAATATCCTCATTTACTACAATATCTGATATATTTTTCCAAAATTCATCCCACCTCTCTATACTATATAAGGATTTATCTGTTTCAAAATATGGATCAGAAATACCATCTGTTGCCAATATAAACGCACTAAACTTAGGTATAAGTTTTATACTAATACGACTATTATCATGAAAAAAACTATCATCCAAAAATCTAGTTTGTCCTGCAAATTCACCTCCATCAGGTTCACCTAACAATACTACACTTTCTTTTTCTGAATAAACAGCAATAACACCATCTCCAACCCAAAAAGATATTATGATATGTCCTAAAGATGTTTTTTTATGTGCCCCTAATAATAATGTTGTTGAATAATCCTTAAGATTGTTGCCAGTTTCATTTGCCTCTTGTTTAATAGCATGTAAACCTGTAAATGCTGCACTTAGAATAGTATCTTTAAGTCGTCCTTCTAATATAGTATTAGATTCATTTGTTTGCAACTCTTCATTCTTAAAAAAAGCCTTTTCCAACTCTTCACCAAGTCCTCCAGATAAAACCTTTTGTAAAGCATTAATTGAATTATCAACTGCTATCTTAGAGCCTCTTCTTGATAATGAATAACTCCCACCACCATCTGCAATAGCTATTAATGACCAGCCATTATCTGTTACAAGAAGCTTTCCATCATCATCTCTGTATGTACCAGCATGAGCATGAGAACGGCCTCTTTTTGATACAAAAAGAAGTCTATCCCCAGAACAAGAGACCATTGATTCACTTTCTTCATGCGGCTTTCTATATAGTATTGAACTATCTGGTTCTACTGTTTTCCAAAGAGACTTAGGATCAGGAATTACCGTTAAAATACAACAACCAAAAGTTTTTTGTTTTATTTGCTCTGATATATTATATATACCTTCTATTTTCAATTCAAATGAACCAGAGTTTTGTGCAAACCCTTCAAAGGATTGAGAATCTATATTCCATCTTAAACCACCAACTTCATCTAATCCATCAATCTTTAATATTTCATACTTTAGTTGCTCTTCAACAGGAATATCAATATATTTGAGAGTTGGTATTTTATTCTTACTTATAGATAAATTTGTAATTTTATAATTTAACTTTAATATTGGTAATATTCTATCACTGTAAGTATTGATTTTATCAATTATTATACTTAAGCTTTCTTGTATATGACTATCTTCCGATACTTTATCCAATATACAATCATTAATATTGATATTATTTCCAATTAGATATTTTTTAAAATACTGTTTTATAATCAATGATATATAATCTCTTTCTTGAATCATATTTTTCCTTAAATAAACAAATTAACCTTAACTTCTTTTTCTTTGAAGAGTAAAGTCTTAACTCTCTATTAGACTTCTTACAAAACTAAAAAATAATGGCTTTAGACTCATCTTATTTGGGTATAAACACACCGATTTAAAACAGTTTTGAAAGAAGTCTATTGCGTCAAATACAAAAAATTTAACAATGTTTCTCATAATTTACACGACAATATTGACTTCTGAAGGTGGGGGAGGTAGCTGATTTGCACCAGCAACATCAATGCCTCCACTCTGGTTTCCAGAAGCAATTGATGCTGATACCCATTTAAAGAAGGCTGAAAATGCACTTGAATCAGTTAATTCCATAGATACAACAGGATCAGCAAACTGCTTTAAAAATTCCATTTTAGCTTTGGGACCTGCAGCACAAGCAACTATAGAAGAAAATTTAAGCATTTTTAATTTACTAACCATTTCTTCAAAAAGTTGTAAATCGGAAGGTTTTCCATCTGTCATAATAAAAACCATCGGGGAGAAACTACCTTCAGCACCTTGAGATTTCTTTTTTATATCTTTTAATCAGATATTGAAGTGCTTCCCCCATATGTGTTGCACCAGATGATGGTGGTTCAATCTCTTCCAACTGTACATCCTCTATAGGTGTTAATGGAAAAACTTCTTTAACTTCTCGATCAAATGTAATTAAAGATAAAACTACTGTTTCTAAAGCATAAGGATCCTGTCTTAGAGCATTCATCATTGCTCTTAACCCTTCATTTACAGAGTTTATTGGTTCTCCATTCATTGAGCCACTTGAATCAATAAGTAAATAAACTGGTAATTCCCTACTCATAGTATATCACCCTCCCTTTTTTTAACTAATATTTAGATAAATCAATAATATTAACTTCTGGTGGAGGTGGAGGTAGTTCTCCCAAACCATTAGTTTCCTTACCTGCATCAACCTTTTGACTACTTACTGAAATACTGGATGAGACCCATTTAAAAAATGCAGAAATAGAACTAGAATCTGCTTCATCAAGTTTAACGATAGCTTCTGTAATTTTTTTAAGTTCATTAATGTCTGCATTTGGTCCAGCAGCACAAGCCACAAACATACCCATTTTAATCTGCTTTAATGCCGCAATCCCTTTTCTCAAATCATCAGTTGCCATACCATCAGTAAACAGGAAAGCAATTGGTCGCCAATCTCTTCTTCCTGATGATAGCACTTCTCTTTCAACACACTCCACTAAAACTTCAAGAGCCTCTCCCATTGAAGTCATACCATTGGTTTTGAGTGTAGGAACTTCAAACTCTGTTAACTCCTTTAATTCTTCCATCTGTTGAGCTGTTGAGTTAAATTCAATAACAGATAAATATGCAGTTTCTAGAGCTTGTGGGTCTCTTCTAAGTGCTGTAACTAGTGAATCTAAGCCGTTCTGTACGGCTTGTAGAGCTTCACCTTCCATTGAGTAAGATGTATCAATTAATAAATAAACAGGTAATCTTCGGTTCATTATCTTCCTTTTTTAAGTTTATTATTTTTCAAAATCTGATAATTTACATAAACTTACTTGCAAATTTATCTACAAAACCTTGTAATCCAGATGTATATCCTGTTCCAACAGCCTTAAATCTCCAAGTTCCATCTTTTCTATATAGTCGCCCAAATTCGATTGCTGTCTCAGTAGAAAAGTCTTCATCTAGTTCATATTTGGCAATCTCTTTACCTGTATCAGTATCAAAAACCCTTATAAATGAATCTAGAACCTGTCCAAAGTTTTGACCACGATTTATTGCATCGTGTATAGTAACAACGACAACTAATTCTTTTATATTATCTGGTATATCATTCAGTGTTACATTGATTAGTTCATCATCACCATCACCATCACCATTTAAATTATCACCAGTATGTTCAACTGCACCACAAGGAGAAACTAAATTATTATAAAAAATAAAATGCTCCTGAGAAGGTATTTCACCATTCTCACCTATCATAAACAAAGAAGCATCTAAATCAAAATCACAACCAGTATCAGATTCATTTTCATCCCAACCCAATCCTAGTCCAATTTTATTTAAGCCTGCTGCCTCTTTCCCTAAATCAATTCTTCCACCTTTTTCTAATGAAATTCCCATTTTAAATCCTTTCTTTGTAATTTAGATATATTTTGTCGCTGTATGTAGAGACTCTTCAAGTTTTTTATCTTTTGTTGGTTCACCAATAGCTGCAAACTTCCATTCTCCATTACGCTTATATAGCTTGCCTAGTAACATAGAAACATATCCTGAAAACGAAGGATCTGTTGCAATGTTATATGTTGCAACTACATTATTTACTCTTTCAGGAGTTCCTTCATATAATCGAATAGATGCGAAGGGGACTTTATGAAAATCATGCCCCGTAAATGAGTTCAATATAAACACAACATGCTCAACATTTGCTGGTAACTCCGATAACTTAACCTGAATAACTTCATTATCAAGACCATCATCACCATCTTCATCTCCTGTCAAATCATCTCCTGAGTGAAGTATTCCTGGAGCATGTAGTTCTCCAAAATATACAACATCCACTAACTCCTTATTCACATTATACATACCAACAGAAAGGTCTAAATCAACAGCCTCTTTAGATACTCCTCCTAACCAGCCTTTTTTTTCTATCATACCCCAATTTGCACCAACACAGAATGTTTCTAACTGACCACCACCTTTTTTTTCAAGTGATATTTTTTGTCCTTTTACTAAATTAATGGACATTTTGTCTCCTTTCTAGTTTATTTATCTCTTTCAATAGAATGCTTATTAAAAAAACAACATAGTTACAACTTTTAAATCTCTTATACATAAACGATATAATTTAACCTCATTCTTCTCCTTTATTGTAAATATTGCTGAATTGTATGTAACGAATTAGCTATTGGCTCTGCCCATGCCATATCATACGCACGAGCTACAATAAATAAAGTAAAGAAAGAGTACATAGCTAATAAACTATATGCTTTTTTCTTCCCCATACCATTTCCAAAATAAAATATAAGAAATGATATTATTGTAAGGAATAACAACAATAGTCGAAGCTCAACTATATCTGAAACGATATTTGATGGAATATGTATCGGACCATATATTACACCATATAAAAACAATGGTAATCCTAGTGCAAAACAAATATCAAAGATATTACTTCCTAGTGCATTTGATACTGCATCATCATAATTGCCTTTTTTTGCATCTTTCATAGATAAAATAGTATCAGGTACACTACTTGCAGCAGCAACGATAATGACAGCAACAAAGTAACTAGATATACCTATTTGCGTAGCAAAAAGCTCAGTTGCATCAACAAGATAATAACATGCTATGGCAATAAAAATTGTAGAAACCAACAAAAGTAACCATGAATTAGCATTTGTCTTATTAACATTTCCCAAAACTGCATGTTCAAGATCAAGCTTCAGAAGTGAAAGTAAACGACTATCATTATTTTCTTCTTCCTCCTCTTCATCATCAGATAAATCATCTTCCTCTGGATTATGCTTAATAACAAATAGCATATAACTTGCATATCCAATATAAAGTAACATAAGCATCATTCCGTGCCACCATTCAAGCTTCTCACCTATTGTTACAATCAAAATAAATTCTGCAGCAATCAACATAAGACCATCACGCAAAACTACTTTTTTTGAAACATCTATTAAAGATAGTTTAAACATCTTAAGTGCAACAATTATACTAACTGCTGGTATCACCATTGTATTAAAAACTGCACTACCTGCAGTTGTACCTATTCCTCCTGCAAAACCTGTTGTATCTGCGTAAATAAACAAAAATACAAATGTTACAAAAAGTTCTGGCATTGAGCTACCAATCGCATTAATGGTAGCCCCCTTAACACCTTCAGTCATATTTCTACCAAGATAATCTGCTGCTGCTTCAAAACCATCACATGCTTTTGCGATTATCCATGTACTAAATACAACCAACGCTAATGATAAAATTATTTCCATTTTTCACCTTACCTAATAAAGAATTAGTTTTCCTATTTTATCAACTAATAACTTCCCCCCCCCCTTAATTTAATCTTAAATATAGCTTAAGTAAAATACACTATAATTGTACCTACAAAATGTAGTAAAAGGACAACTATGCAAAGTGTAGCTATAAGAGATCTGAAAAACAATCCATCTTCTATGACAAAATACCTAGCAAACAAAGAGAGTGTATTTATCACTAAACACAACAAACCCATAGGTATAACCATACCTCTCAATAATGATACTCTCTCTATCGGTATCAAAAAACTAC
>Ga0256828_1001156_pt1 | contig 16767 bp, 14 predicted proteins | sample CV88metaG_FD_185993 | JGI IMG/M metagenome (GOLD analysis project Ga0256828, IMG submission 185993) | Hydrothermal vent microbial communities from East Pacific Rise, Pacific Ocean - CV88 | ecosystem: Environmental > Aquatic > Marine > Hydrothermal vents | place: Pacific Ocean: East Pacific Rise...
TTAATGATTTTACAAAAGCCAATCCTCGTGTTCTTGCACGGTCTCGTGGAACAATAATAGAGAGTGCATCCACTACCTCTCCAGCCACCTTAATATCCAATTTAACCAAATCACCTGGTCTAAAGCCTATTGGCTCATAATCAAAACTTGCATACCCTTTGGTTGTACTCTTTAATTTATCATAAAAATCTAGAACAATCTCATTCATTGGTACATCATACTCTAAAAGAACACGTTCAGGGTTAATGTAATCCATCTTAATCTGAATACCTCTACGGTCATTAAGCAGTTTAATCACATTGCCTAAATACTCATTTGGAACTAGAATAGTGGCTTTAATATACGGCTCATAGATGGTATCAATCTTCTGTGCTTCAGGAAGTTCAAATGGATTTTGAATCTCAACTCTCTCTCCGTCTGTCTTCTCTACCTCATAAACAACCGTTGGTGCAGAAGCGATAAGCTCCAGATTAAACTCACGCTCTAAACGCTCTTTGATAACCTCCATATGTAACATACCCAAAAAACCTGTTCTAAATCCAGAACCAAGTGCAAGAGAACTCTCTGGCTCAAAAGAGATAGAGCTATCATTTAGCTTTAACTTATTGAGTGCATCTCTTAAATCTTCAAACTTATCTGTCTCAATAGGATAGATACCTGCAAATACAAAAGGTTTCGCAGGTTCAAATCCATCAATCGCCTCTTTGGTTGGATTGGTGGCATCGGTTACAGTATCTCCAACTTGAAGACCATCAACTGTTTTTAATCCTGTTACAACAATACCAATTTCACCTGTTTTAATCTTGGTAGTTTTAATAGGGGCAATAGGGTTAGGATACATCAAATCTAGAACTTGATACTCCTCTTTTGTACTCATAATCTGAATCTTTTTACCCTTCTCTATGTTTCCTTCATAAACACGAACCAGTGCCAAAGCACCCAAGTAATTATCAAACCAAGAGTCATAGATTAAAGCCTTACAAGGAGCATCTTCATCTCCATTGGGTGCAGGAATACGCTCTACAATCGCTTCAATTAGTTCTGGAACACCTTGACCTGTCTTTGCAGAGACTAATGAGTGTTCGGTACAATCCAAACCAATTGCATCTTCAACCTCGGTCAATACTTTATCGGGGTCAGCAGCAGGTAAATCTATCTTATTTACAACAGGTAGAAGCTCCAGCTCATTATCCAAAGCGATATAGACATTTGCAATGGTTTGTGCCTCAACCCCTTGTGCAGCATCAATAATCAACAAAGCACCTTCACTTGAAGCCAAAGAACGGCTCACTTCATAAGAGAAGTCAACATGACCAGGGGTATCAATAAGATTTAGAATATAATGCTCTCCATTACGTTCATAATCGAGTCGTACAGATTGTGCTTTAATGGTAATACCACGCTCTTTTTCAATATCCATAGTGTCCATAACCTGTGCCGACATCTTACGGTCGACTACAGCGTTACACTCTTGAATAATTCTATCTGCCAAGGTTGACTTGCCATGGTCAATATGGGCAATAATAGAGAAGTTCCTAATATTTTCTTGAGGTACGTCTATTGCCATTATTTTGTCTCAAATAGAGAGTTTACACTCTCATTGTTGTATACTCTGCGAATAACCTCTCCCAACATTTTTGCTGTTGAGAGAACTTTGATTTTTTTACAATCGCTATTGGTTGGAATCGTATCGGTAATAACCAATTCATCTAACTCTCCATCTCTGATTCTATCATAAGCAGGACCTGAGAGAACAGGGTGTGTACAACATGCCATTACTGAATTCGCACCAAGTTTTTTAAGTGCTGATGCAGCTTTTACCATTGTTCCAGCCGTATCAACCATATCATCAATCATAATGACATCTTTACCCTCAACATCACCAATAATATTCATTACCTCAGACTCATTGGCTTTTTCACGTCTCTTATCAACAATAACCATATCCAATCCCATGGTCTTCGCAAAATATCTTGCCCGTGCCACACCCCCAATATCAGGACTGGCAACCACAGGATTTTTAAGATTTTTTGATTTTACATAATCATTAAAAAGTACAGCACCATAAAGGTTGTCTACTGGTATGTCAAAAAATCCTTGAATCTGTGAAGCGTGAAGGTCAACTGTCACAACTCTTGTAATTCCTGCTGTCTCCATTAAATTAGCAACAAGCTTTGCTGAAATTGGAACTCTTGGTTCTGCCTTCCTATCTTGCCTTGCATATCCATAATAAGGAACAACAGCCGTAATAGACTTTGCTGACGAGCGTTTAAGTGCATCAACCATAATAAGCAACTCCATAAGGTTGAAGTTTACTGGTGCTGAAGTTGGTTGAATAATAAATACATCTTTTCCACGAACACTCTCTTCGATTTTAACATTAATCTCGTTATCAGAGAACTTTGTAATTTTAGCCTTAGAGAGTGGCTGGTCTAAATACTTTGATACCTTAAGTGCAAGTTCTTCATTAGCTGTTCCAGAAAAAAGCATATATCCTGTCATTTGTTTACCTTATAGTTATAATATTTCTGACGAATTTTACCCATATTTTCATAATAGCGTGATGATAGGTTTCTAAGAGTTTTTAGATAGAATAAAACAGAGATTATATTAAATATATATAAAATTTTAATTTTAATAAGGAAAATTATGTTCAATCTACTTTTAGCACTCACAGCAGGTATCTTAATTGGTTGGAATTTTCACTCATTTTTCAAGGCACTCACTCCCCCTAAAATATTAAGAGATGATTTTAACCTATCACAAAAAACTGCTCTCTCTAAAGTTGAATCAAACACAACTATTGAAACCAAAGAGCTGAATACAACCATTAAAAAACCTCTATCTCTACCCATAAGTTTTGAAATGCAATTAAAAAAGAATCTATTCTCCGATGCCATGAGAGTCTATCAAGAGAGTGAAGAGGAGAGAAAGGTTGTCTATAGAGAAGAGTTGGAGCGTTTTTTTCATGATAAAATCATGCTACATCCCAAAGAAGCAACTGTTCAACTTAAAGAGTATATAGATATTGAACCCAATAATCAAAAGAGTCAACAGCAACTGGTCGAACTCTATCAACAAGAGAAAGCATATGATAAAGCGATTGCAATCGTAATGGAGCTTTTAAATCACAGTAACTCTGCCGTAGAGCAAGAGCAATATCATAAAGAGATTATTCGAATATCTCAAATCTATATTGATACACTTATTAAAGAGGAAAAATTTCAACAACTTATCGCCTTTTTAGAGAAACAGATGGAGTATGAATTTGGAACTACTTTTTATACATTTACCCTAGCAAAGCACTACAGCGATACAAAAGAGTACCCATTAGCAAAAAAACTATTAAAAGAGATAGAGTTTGATGAAGAGTATGGAGAGAGAGCCAAAGCTTTATTGAAAAAAATAGAGAACCAAGAGAGTGTAAAAGAGGAGTATAACTATCAATTTCCACTTATCAAAGAGGGAGAACAGTTTCTACTCGAAGTTACTATTGATGATACACCACTTAAACTTCTCTTGGACACAGGTTCCAGTTACACCCTAATAGATGAGACAAAGCTCCCCTCATTAACAATTATTGATGATGAGGTTACACTACAAACTCCAGCAGGAGCCATCACCTCTAAACTACAAGAGACACAAATCTTTAAAATTAAAGATTTGGAACTAAAATCTTTTAAAGTTGTAACCACCCCTTTTAAACAGCAAGGGGCAGATGGTCTCTTGGGAATGAACTTTTTTAAGCAGTTTAAGTTTAAAATTGACCAAGAGAAAGGAGTCCTATATCTACACAACAAAAATTAAGAGATAACTCCTGAACCAATAACTTTCTCTCCTTCATAGAAGACTGCTACTTGTCCATAAGCCAGACCAAAGACAGGTTCAGAGAGTTTTACCTCTCCCCTCTTTTTATCTGCATCAAGTTCTACTCTACAAGGAATTGCCCGTGTCCGATAACGTACCTTTACCTGAATATCATCACCATCTAAATCTTTAAATAGGTTTATCTTTTTCAGGCTAAAGCTGTCTGCCTCTAACTCCTCTCTTTTCCCCACAACAATTTGATTCTCTTTAGGATTAATAGACAAAACAAAATGAGGGTCATGTGCACCATCTACAGTAAAACCTCTTCGCTTTCCAATGGTGTAGTGCATATACCCTTTATGTTTTCCTACGACTGTACCATCGGCATAGACAGTCTCTCCCTCTAAATCAATATCCATATGTCGCTCTAAAACTTCCGTATACTCATTTTCTACAAAACAGATTTCTGAACTCTCTTTTTGTGTAGCAAAATCTTGAAGTGGTGGAATTTTACTTGCATAGGCTTTTACATCCTCTTTAACCCATGAACCAAGTGGAAAGAGAAGCCGTGGAAGCACCTCTTTTCTTACTTGTGCTACAAAATAACTCTGGTCTTTTGTCTCATCTTTTGCTGTAAAGAAGAATTTACCATCACAGTTGAGATAATGCCCTGTTGCTACCTTCTCAATACCAAGAGAATCAGCAAATTCAACCATTTTTCCAAATTTAATATTACGATTACACATTACACATGGATTGGGTGTCAAACCCTCTTTATAGGTCTCAACAAAATAGTCATAGACCTCATCTTTAAAATCATGAGATAAGTCATGAAAATAAACCTTAATCCCTAAATAGTCTGCTACCCGTTGAACTTTAGTAAAATTATGCTCATGATACCCCTCTTTCTCATGAAGCTTCATATAGACACCTATCACTTCATACCCCTCTTTTTGTAACAGTATTGCTGTTACAGTAGAGTCAACTCCACCACTCATTCCAACCAAAACTTTTTTACTATTTTCCATTTTTTTCCTATTTTTTAGAATTTTTCATTAAATCCAGAAATCTAAGCTTCCATAAATCTGTTTAAAATATACTCTTTAGAAGCAACAATCAAATCTTCTGGTATCTCTTGACCAACAGAGAGATAAGAGAGAGGTATCTCATGATGAATGAGAAAATTTATCATATCAGAGAGGTCACTTGTCTCGTCTATTTTTGTAAAAATAAAACTTTTTATTGGTAAATCTCTAAAAAGCATGAAAACTTTCTCTAAATCACTCTTTTTTGCAGTCGCAGAGAGTGCCAATAAAACCTCAACACTATAACACATTCCCTCTTTTAAAAGTTCTATTATATCTTGTAGCTCTTCTAGACGTTCCGAGACAATACCTGCTGTATCAAGAAGCACAATATCATAATGTTTATCAAACAATTCATCTGCATCAATTAATGGAATATCCATGGCATCTGAGTAGTGTTCCAACTGCTCTATGGCTCCAATTTTCTGCTGGTCATAATTGATAAAAGCAACATCATACTGCTTCTTCATCAAATATCTATAACGTCCTCCAAGCTTTCCAATAAGAGAGGTCTTTCCAACACCTGTCCCACCAATAATAATTTTAATACTTTTATTAAAATCATACGCCTCCTCTTCAACCTTTAAACGCATATCCAACTCTTCTAGAATATAAGCAACCAGCATCAACTCATCATCTTCAATATCCGAACCAACTAAAGGCGCTAAAAGCTTCTCTACCCAGTGCCTATCCAACCCTTTATCAATAAAAGTATCTGCCACTTTCTGAATTAAAGGGGCTTGTACCATAACATTATGAGCCAATGATTCATGCATTAGAGAAATCTCTTCACGCAGAGACTTTATCTCTTCTACAGTTACTATCTTCTCTTCATCACTATGGGACATTGTCTCTCTTAAATTTTAGTTTTTAAATGAATTAATGGAATAAGAACCGAAGTTCTCTCTCGCCAACCATGATGAGGGAGTGTTAACGCTTTGGTTTGAATAACGCTATCTTCATAAAATATCATATCAATATCTAAAGTACGTGGAGCGTCAGCAAAAGAGCGTTTTCTTCCAAACTTTTTTTCAACATGCAAAATATAGCGTAAAAGTGCTTTAGGAGTTAAACAAGTTTTCACAATTATTAATGAATTGTAAAAATCTTGCTGTTCTAAATAACCAAATGGTGGATTTTTTAAAATGGGTGTGGTCTCAACAATATCAACTAAAGAAGATTTTTTAAAAAAATAGAAGAGATGATTAAATCGCCGTCGAACATCTCCAATATTTCCCCCTATTCCCAAAAGAGCTTGATAAGGTTTAGTTGAAAGTTTACCAGAAAGATAGGGATAGTTCTTTTGATAATAGAGTATATTCTTACTATCTAAAAGCTCTCTCATAACACCTCTACTCTTCCATCTTTCATGGTTACCATATCTTCAATTCTTATTCCAAACTCATTAGGAATATAGATACCTGGTTCAATAGTATAAACCATATTATCTTCTATCCTCATATCTGAACGTCCATTTATATAAGGCATCTCATGAATATCTAAACCGACTCCATGACCTGTAGAGTGAACATAGAACTCTCCCATTCCACCCTTTTCAATAATATCTCGAGTCAATGCGTCTATTTTTTTGGCTTTCATTCCTGAACGTGCTTTAGCAATAGCATTATCATGAGCTTTTAAAACCAAATCATATGCCTTCTGTATCTTCTTTTTCTTAAAATTTTGTCTATAATTAAATTCAAAATCTCTATTTGCAAAAACTGTACGGGTTCTATCTGAACAGTAACGTTTATACTTTAATCCAGCATCAACCAGAAGCAGATTATTTTTTTTAAGTTTTTTATCTGTAGGAAGAGCATGAGGTTTAGAAGCATTTCCATTTACAGCAACAATTGGTTCGAAAGATAAATCATATTTTCCTCCTCCACTTAAAGCCTCTTTTGCCATAAAGGTTAATCGATGTTCATCTTCTTTAAAACCACTATTTTTTATAGCTTCTGCAAAATTATCAAAAGCCTCAGCTCCAAGTTCTACAGCCCTTTTTAAAAGTAAAATCTCTTCAGAACTCTTTATGATACGTTTATAATGAGAGAAATCAGGAGCTTTCTTAAACTTTATTTTGACCCCTTTACTAAGAAGTGAAAAGTGAAAAAGCGTCCACTCTTTTGGGTCAAAAGTTAACTTTTTAATTCCAGATTGCTTTATAAGTTGGTTGGCTCGATTATATAAATCTCCATCAATTATCACTGTTGCATTCTGAACAAGCTCCTCTGCCTCAATAGCATAACGAGAATCTGTAATAAAAAAAGTCTCGCTTCCAAGTTTTAAAAAGAGCGCATTATCAGAGCTGTATCCACACTCATAATAGATAGCATTTTCATCTTTAACAATATAATTCATAGGATTTTACCTTCTGTTTTTTCTGCCTATATTATGGTTCCCGCATTTTAAAGTAAGAACCATAAAAAGAGATATTAATTTGCTTGTAACGCTTCGTGAGCTTCTTGCCCCTGTTGAGCCTCTTTAAGAGCTTTTACTTCATTCATTATCTGTAAAACAGATAACATCGCCAAATGGTAACCAAATGGTCCAAAACCAACAATTTGACCTGCACATACAGGAGCTGTTAATGATGTATGTCTAAACTCTTCTCTTTGATGAATATTAGAGAGATGAACCTCAACAGTAGGAATTTGAATTGCAGAGATGGCATCACGAATCGCAATAGAAGTATGCGTATACGCTGCAGGATTAATAATAATCCCATCTGCATCTCCAAGACACTCTTGAAGTCTATCAACAATCTCTCCCTCTAAATTACTCTGAAAAAACTCAATCTCTACACCATTCTGCCCTGCAAATGCCTCCATCTGTGCATGAATATCATCCAACTTCATTGGACCATAAATATTCTGCTCTCTTAAACCTAGCATATTAAGATTTGGACCTTGTATTACTACTACTTTCATTTCTATTACCTTATAAATTAATTTTAACGTAATTTTATCGAAAACTTTCTTTATTAATAAGGGTTCCTAGATTCATTTTAATTTATATGAAAAAATTAAAAAAAAATATTAATTAGACATAAAAAGGACATATTTTTATATTATTATACAATTATCAAAACAAAGAGAAGGATATAAAAATGTTAAACAAAACAGTAACAATCTCAGCACTAGTAGTATTATTAAGTGTTAGTGCTATGGCACGAGGAAATCATGGTCAGGAAGGAAATGGACATAATAAAAAAAATAACCAAGTAGAGGTTGTTGAACTTAATGATGTACAGAAAGAGGGGCTATTCTTAATGGTAGAAGAAGAGAAAATGGCAAGAGATGTCTACCGACAATTTTCAACGATATGGGGTACTAAAATATTTTCTAATATTGCTAACTCAGAACAGAAACATATGGAATCTGTAGAGAAGCTTGCTAATAATTATGATTTAGACCTTCCTGTAACTATGGAGAGTGAAGGTATTTATGAAAATAAAGTAATTCAATCTCTATATAATGATTTACTAGCACGAGGAAGTAGCTCTTTGACCGATGCTTTAGAGGTTGGTGTAGCTTTGGAAGAGACAGATATAACTGATTTAGAGAACCTTTTAGAAGAAGATAACCCAGCAGATATTGAAAAAACTTTTGGAAATCTTTTAGGTGCTAGCTTCAATCACTTAAATACTTTTAATAGACAACTTTCTAAATAAATTTTTAAGAGAGAATAAATTTCTCTCTTCTTTATAGTCCAATTATAGCCTCATAAGCTGTATCAATCATTTTATCTATCTCTTCGTACGTTATAATATACGGTGGCATAAAATAGACAATATGACCCAATGGACGAAGAAGCACGCCATTATCCAATCCATACTGATAAACTTTTAAACCTATACGTTCTTCTCCCTTATAGCCTTGTAATTCAATCGCTGAAATCATTCCTGTTTGGCGTATCTCTTTTACATTCTTTAATTTTTTAAACTTATTTAATTTTTTCAATATATATTCTGACTTTTTTCGGTTCTCTCCAATTACATCAGTGGCTTCAAACAGCTCTAGAGTAGCAAGGGCTGAACTACAAGCCAAAGGGTTTCCAGTATAGGAGTGTGAATGTAAAAAAGCTTTCTGTTCGCTATAATCACAATAAAAAGCAGAGTAGATTTCATTAGTTGTCATCACTACAGCTAATGGTAAATAACCACCGGTTAAACCCTTGGAGAGTGTCATAAAATCGGGAGTAACCTGAGCCTGTTCACAACCAAACAGTGTCCCTGTTCGTCCAAAACCTGTCATGATTTCATCAGCTATTAGATGAATTCCATACCCCTCACACACTTTTTTAGCTTTAGTAATATAGAGAGGATGATACATATGCATTCCTCCTGCACCTTGAACCAAAGGCTCTATAATAAATGCTGAAATCTCTGAACCACGCATTTCCAAAAGAGATTCTAGAGCTAAAATTGCCTCCTCTGCACTCTCTATAGTTTGGTCTTTTGGTACAGGAGTCTGAATACAAGAGATTAATAGTGGTGCATAAGTCTCTTTATAGAGTTCTACATCTCCTACACTCAATGCCCCGATGGTTTCACCATGGTAAGCGTTGCTTAATGATAAGAAGAGAGAACGATTCTCTCCACGATTTTTATGATAATGAAAGCTCATTTTCAATGCCACCTCTACGGCACTTGAACCGTTATCTGCAAAAAAAACTTTCTCTAAATCCTTTGGAGTAATCTCTACCAACTTTTTTGCTAAATCAACAGCTGGTTTATGAGTAAACCCTGCTAAAAGTACATGTTCAAGGGTATCTAGTTGCTCTTTTACTCTATTGGAAATGTGTCTATTTGCATGTCCAAAGATATTTACCCACCACGAGGAGATGGCATCAATATAAGATTTGTCATCAAAATCATAAAGGTAAACACCCTCACCTCGATGTACAGGAATAAGTGGTAGCGTCTCATGGTCTTTCATCTGTGTACAGGGGTGCCAAATATGTGCTAAGTCCTCTTTTACTATCTCTAAATTCTTACTATTCATAATTTCCCTTCTATTTTTAAAAGGAATATACTATTAATAATGTAATTTTTTCATTAATAATTAATCACAACTAGACTAAAATTAGGCAAATTTTATATTAAGGCAATAACAAAATGATAAGTTGGATGCAAAAGAACAACAAATTTTTAATAATTACCATATGGATAGCGACCATTTCGTTTATTTTTACAGGAGCAACAGCTGGTTTTTCATTTGGAATAAAGAGTAACAGCATAGGAAAAGTGGGTGAGATTGAACTTGAACGTGATAAGTTTGCAATGGAATACAATAATCTTTTCGATAGATATAATCAGATGATGCAAGGTAAATTCGATAAGAACCAAGCCAAACAGATGGGTCTAGAGCAACAGGTTTTAAATAATATGGCAACTCAAGCAAAAATTTTAAATTTGGCTAAAGATTTCGGAATTGTTGTTACAGAGAAAGAAGCTGGAGAGAGATTGGCAGAGATTCCATCATTTCAAACCAATGGAGTTTTTGACAGAAAAATCTATGATACCTTCATTCAAAATAGTCCTTTTCAACAAGATACTTTTGAAAAAAGTTTCAAAGATCAACTTGTTATCGAAAAGACTCTAAATGCTTTAAATGCAAAAGGGTTAAAGAATGAATATAAAGCATTCCAAGTTGCTTTTGAAGTAGCAGATAAATTAAAATATTCAGTTTTAACAGAAAAAGATATTAATATCTCTATTGATGAAACAAAACTAAAAAAGTTTTGGGAAGCACGAAAAGAGCAGTATAAAACAGCAAAACAGTATACTCTGGATATTCAATGGACAGATACAAAAGATACCAATGTTACAGAAGAAGAGATTACTAAATTTTACAATGAAAATAAGTTTAATTACACCGATAAAGAAGGAAAAATTCTACCTCTAAAAGATGTTAAAGCATTCTTAACGGATGATGTAAAAGTAAAAAAAGCCCACAAACCAGCCTATAAACGTTACTTGGCATTTCAAAAAGGAGAGGCTAAAAAGAGTGAAACTTTAACATTAGATATTAATGACCCAAAACTTTCAAAAGAGCTTTGGAATGAAATCAATACGCACAAAATTAATGATTTTATAAAACCAAAAGCTGTAAAGAATAGATACGCTTCGGTAAAGATTATTGCTGTAGTAGAACCTGTGCTAAAAAGCTTCCAAGAAATTAAAGCTCAAATCACTCCTTTGTACCAAGAAGAAGCTAAAAAAGAGGCATTATCTCTGTTGGCAGAAAAGAGATTATCAACGATTGACAACGATGAAACAAACGTCTCAACTTTTATCACACTTAATAACGCAGAAACACAAAATATCGGTTTAAATAAACAGGAAACGGTTAATTTTATCTCAAAACTCTTTACTTCTGAGCAAGAAAAAGGTATCATACCTATAGGAAGTAAAGTAATAGTTTACAAAATTGTTGAACAGAAACTTATTACGCTTGAAGATAATAATACCAACGAACTCTATAGAAATACTGACCAAGTTAAAGAGCAGAGTTTTCAGACAAGCCTAATTAAGAAATTAGACAAGATGTATCCTACTGAATTTTACAAATAATTTTTTAACTTAAAAAACAGTATCAAGGATTACAAATTGAATAACCCTATCCTAGCCATAGATATTGGTTCTACTAAAATATGTGCTATTATTGGTAAAATTAAGAATGGTTCTATTGAAATTAGTGGGCATGGAATTACACGTTCTCAAGGTATAAAAAAGGGTACTATTACCAATATAGAATTAGCATCAAAGGCGATTAAAACCGCCGTTGATGATGCAAAACGTGTTGCAGGTATCAACTTAACCAGAGCAACCATTTCTATTTCTGGAAATTATACAAAAAGTATAAACTCAACAGGCGTCGTAAATATCCCCAACCAAGAGATTTCATTAACCGAGATTAATCGTGTAATGCAGACTGCACTCTATAATGCAAATATCCCTAATGAGTTTGAAGTACTACATGTACTGCCATATAAATTTAAAATTGATGAGCAAGATTTTATAGAAGACCCGAATGGAATGAATGCCAGTCGAATGGAAGTCGATACACATATCATAATGACAGCGCGTTCTAATATTGGAAACTTAAAGAAAGCAGTTAATGCTTCTGGCATAGAGATAGATAAAGTTGTATTGAGTGGATACGCCTCTGCTTTGGCAGTTATCTCAGCAAATGAAAAAACAAGAGGTGTGGCCGTAATGGATTTGGGTGGTCAAACATCCAACCTTATTGTCCATGTAGGTAACTCTATTCAATACAATGATTTCTTATCAGTAGGTTCAGACCACATCACAAACGATTTATCAATTGCCCTACAGACACCTATTGATTCAGCAGAGTATCTTAAGATTACACGTGGTAGCCTACTTAATAATAATAATGGTGAAGTTGACCTTCCTGTTATTGGAGATGAGAACAGCCTAAAGACAGTTTCACTTGATACTGTACACAACATCATTTATTTTAGAATGGAGGAGACCCTTAGCCTACTCGCTAACTCTCTTGACCGAAGTGGTTTGGTTGACCAACTTGGTGCAGGAATTGTTTTAACAGGTGGAATGACCAAAATAGAAGGAACGCGAGAGTTGGCACAAGCCCTTATGCCAAATATTCCTGTAAGAGTAGGTCACCCTGAAAATGTCTCTACAGTTTCAGAGAACCTAAACTCTTCAGAGTTTTCAACAGCTATAGGATTAATATTTCATGAGACAGGTCAACATACAGAGTATGAATTAGAAGGAAGCAAAAATATGCTTCACTCTAAAGATTATCAAGCGACAGAGTCTCTACAAGATATTACCATGACCAATATCCAAAAACCAAAAATATCGGTATCAACACCATCATTCTCTAATCAAAAAGAGAGCAGTAAAGATCTATTTAAAGATTTAAGTCAAGAACCTAAAAAAGACCCTAACAACCCTTTGCAAAACTTCATGCAGTGGGCATCAAAAATATTTTAAGAAGTAGAAGAAGGAGGAAAGAATAATGTCAATGGAAGAATTTAATATAACAGAATCATCTGCTGGAGTAAATGGAGCAAAAATCAAAGCAATCGGTGTCGGTGGTGGGGGTGGAAATATGATTAACCACATGATACGAGAAGGTATTTCAGGAATAGACCTTATCGTAGCCAATACTGACGCACAAGCACTTGATGCCTCTATCTCTCCATACAAAATGCAACTGGGAATTGAAGTCACAAAAGGACTTGGTGCAGGAATGAAACCTGAAGTTGGTAGAGAAGCTGCTTTAGAGAGCTTTGATACTGTCAAAACTATGCTTGATGGGGCTGACCTTGTCTTTATCTCTGCTGGACTTGGTGGAGGAACAGGTACAGGAGCAGCACCAGTTATTGCACAAGCAGCCAAAGAGGTTGGAGCATTAACCGTTGCTATTGTAACCAGTCCTTTTGCCTTTGAAGGACGAAAAAGAAAACGTCTTGCAAAAGAGGGATTGGAGCTTCTTAAATTAGAGAGTGACTCTATTATTGTTGTTCCAAATGAGCGACTTCTCTCAATTGTAGAGAAAAATTTAGGAATGAGAGAGAGCTTTAGACTCGTTGATAGTGTACTATCCCAAGCTGTTGGTGGTATCTCTAACGTTATTCTCTCTCATGGAGCAAATGACATCAACCTTGACTTCGCCGATGTAAAAACGGTAATGAGTCATAGAGGTCTCGCACTTATGGGTGTGGGTGAATCACAAGGGAACTCTGCTGCATATGATGCAGCAAAAACAGCCATTGAATCCCCTCTACTCGATAATTTATCAATTGATGGAGCAATGGGTATCTTGGTTCATTTCCATATTCACCCAGACTATCCATTAACTGAGATTGCTGAAGCAATGGATATTGTTGAGGAGAATGCAGATGAAGATGCGAGTATCATCTTTGGTACAACAACTTCAGAAGATATTCCATTAGATGAAGTGAAGCTGACCATTATTGCAACTGGATTTGAAGACCCTTCTGATATGGAAACCACTCCTGCTAAACCTGAAGTCAAAGAGACCAAAAGAGCAGAACCTGTTACACCAACACTAAGAAGACCTGTTCAACGAACACTCTTAAATGGTAATAATACCAAAGTTGTTGGAGGATATGATACTACAGATGATTATCTTGATACACCAACCTTTCTTAGAAAACAGATGGATTAAGAGAAAAAAATGCTAAAAATTCTTCTTATTCTCCTAATCTTAGCCCCTTACTCTCTTTTGGCTGATGGACATATTTTTGTCTATCACCGTTTTGATGATAATCGGTATCCTACCACAAATATCTCTACACGAGAACTTAGAAAAGAGTTTAATTATCTTAGAAAACATAACTATAAAGTAGTCCCTCTTATTGATATTATCAAAAAAGTCAATGCCAATGAAAAAGTTCCTGATAAATGGGTAGCCTTCTCTATTGATGATGGATTTAAAAGTTTCTATACCAATGGTCTCTCTGTTTTCAAAGAGTATGGTTACCCTTTTACCCTTTTTATTGCAGTAAAATATACCGAAGAGAAATATAGAGATTATGTCTCATGGAAACAGCTTCAAACTATTGCAAAATATGGTTCTGTTGAATTTCACTCTTATGGTCATGGTCACTTTGGACGTATGAGTAATGAAGCTATAAAAAAAGATATGGATAAGGGTTTAGCCCTTATGAAAAAACACTTAAACTATAAACCTCGACTCTTTGTCTATCCTTATGGTGAGTATGACCGACGTGTAGAGAAAGTTTTAAAACCTTACAATTTCAAAGCTGTATTTAATCAGAATATTGGTGCTGTTAATGGTGTATGTTCAGAAGTTAATGATATTGACCGTTCAGCTGTAGTAGGAAGTAATGCTAAAGATTTTAAACTCTATCTTCATTTTCAAGAACTCTGTGGAGTACATTTTAAAAGACCTCTACACTATCCTAAAGATAAAATAGTTCGAACAGTAGAGATTGTTTTAGATGATAAAAGTATTAAAAATGCAGAAATCTTTGTCTCAAATAGTGGAGGTTGGCATAAAGTTAAAGTTCACAATGGAAAAATCCTCTATCATCTTAATAAAAAAATGCGTCGTAACCGTATTAAAATTGGTGTAAAAGTGAAAAGTAAAATTAAGCTAATGGTTTTATCTAAATAGATATACTATCTAAAATATTATTTAGGAGAACAATATGGTTACGAAAAAAATTTACGCTTTAGCATTGACACCAATGCTCTTTATTGCCTGTGCCAATACAGAGCCAAAACAAGCAGAGGTTGTTCAAGAGAAAGTTGTAAAAAGCGTTGTTGTAGAAGAGGTAAAAGAGGCTGTAAATGTACCTGTAGCAGTGGTGACTCAAACAAGCATTAAGCCCGTTGCTCAAGAGGCTCAGGCTTCTGTTGTCTTTATAGAGAACAAAAAGATTTTAGAAGATGGAATGATGCATATTGATGCATTTATGGGGTCCATGCAACCAACATTAAAAGGTCTAATTAAAAGCGATAGAACACATGTAACGGCAATGGGTGCATGTACCTCTATGGCTCCAGAGATGATTGATGACTACAACAGACAGATTCATGGTACCAAACTACGAAGAACAGCTCTAAAATATAGAAATCCAAAAAATAAACCCGACAAAGCAGACCGTATGGTCATGGATGAATTTGTTAATAAACAGAGTTTTAAACCAATAGTAATTGAACTTGATAGAGAGTATCGTGTCTATAAACCATTAAAAGTAAAACAGGCTTGTCTTCTCTGTCATGGTGCAAGAAATGAAATTTCTCCTGAACTGGTTAAAATGATAGATAGAACGTATCCTAAAGATATGGCAACAGGTTTCCAATTGGGAGAGTTTAGGGGTGCAGTTGTTGCAGAGATTCAAAAATAGAGTTTAATAACAACTTTTAAGCTATAATACTCCAAAAAATTGGGAGTATTATAGATGAATAATGTTGTAGAGTGGTTAATAAAAAATGGAAATCTAAAAATTATAGATGAGCCACTTGATGTAGAGTTAGAAATCCCCCATGTTGCGTATATCGAAGTCAAAACTGATGACTCTCGTCCTATCCTTTTTACAAAACCCATCAATCGAGCTAAAAATATTGAGTATGATATGCCTGTACTTATGAATATTTTTGCAAATAAAGAGTTGACTGAAAAAATTTTTGCAAAACACCCTAATGATGTGGCACAAGGTATTGATAAACTTCTTAAACTCAAACCACCTAAAGGATTTATGGAAAAACTAAAAATGATTCCTGAACTCTTTGCACTTAAAAATGTCTTTCCAAAACGCCTTAAATCAACAGGAGAGTGTCAACAGATTATTGTGGCAAAAGAGGATATAGATTTAAATAAACTTCCTATCTTAAAAACATGGGAAGAGGATGGTGGAGCTTTTATTACCATGGGTCAAGTCTATACGCAATCTCTTGATGGAAATATGCAAAACCTTGGAATGTATCGACTTCAACAGTATGATAAAAACCATCTGGGTATGCATTGGCAGATTCATAAAGATGCTTCACACTTTTTTGACCAATACCAAAAAGCAGGAAAAAAGATGCCTGTAACTGTTGCTATTGGTGGTGACCCACTCTATATTTGGTGTGGTCAAGCACCAATGCCTCATGGAATGTTTGAAATGCTTCTTTATGGTTTTGTTCGTGGTAAAAATGCCCAACTGGTCAAATCTATTACTAATGATATTTATATTCCAAGAGATGTAGATATTGTTATAGAGGGATTTGTAGACCCAACAGAAATGGAGATAGAAGGACCATTTGGCGACCATACAGGTTACTACACGCTAAAAGAGCCATACCCAATTATGGAGATAGAGACCATAACCATGAAAAAGAACC
>Ga0256828_1001157_pt1 | contig 16764 bp, 22 predicted proteins | sample CV88metaG_FD_185993 | JGI IMG/M metagenome (GOLD analysis project Ga0256828, IMG submission 185993) | Hydrothermal vent microbial communities from East Pacific Rise, Pacific Ocean - CV88 | ecosystem: Environmental > Aquatic > Marine > Hydrothermal vents | place: Pacific Ocean: East Pacific Rise...
AAAAAGTTTTGAAGTTTTTGTGTAATTTGTTCTTGTGTAAGTGTTGGATTTCTGTTTGGGTTGAGCATACAGTGCTTTGTTGTAAGTAAAATATTTTCTCCATTACTCTCAATAGCACCCCCCTCTAAAACAAAGTCAATTTTTTTAGCTTGAGGAGTGAGAAAAGATGTCATGGCATTATCTTTAAATGCTTCAAATTTTCCACCCCATGCATTAAAAGTGAAATTAAGAAGTTGAACTTGTTTGTTGTTCTCTATAGAGATGGCAGAGCAATCTCTTGCCCAAGTATCATCGCTAATGTACTCTTTAAAGAGAAGATTTGTAGTGTCATGAAAGTGTTTTTGCACTTCTTTTATATCGTAAGATACAACAAGACAGGTTTGAAATTTTCTTATGGTGTTTATGATGTTGACAAAACACTCCTGAGCCTCTTTAAGGTACTTAGCCCAGTCTGTATTTTGATGGGGAAAGATAATTTGAGTGTAAGATTGCTCTTCAAATTCACCGATTAAACGCTTCATACTGTATAATTCCTTTATGGCTTACATAACTTTAAATAAACAACATTTTTTTACTAATCTTGATATTATTGCGAAACTAACTAAATCTAAAGATAAAATTGCTCTCGTTTTAAAAGATAATGCTTATGGACATGGACTATGTGAGGTGGCTAAGCTTGCCAAAGAGTATGGAATTACAAAAGCGATTGTTCAGCTTGAAAAAGAGGCTATACAGATTGAAGATTTTTTTGAGTATGTACTTATATTGGCAGACACCCCAAAAACTCCAACAGAAAAGTTTTTTTATACGATTAACGAACTAGATATGATTTGTAAATTTCCAAAAAATACTCAAGTAGAACTTAAAGTAAATACTGGAATGAACCGTAATGGGATAGAGATGCATCAACTAGAAGAGGCCCTGAAGTTGATACAAGCTCATGAGCTTCATCTTCGTGCAATTTTTACTCATCATGGGTGTGCAGATGAGATAAATGGACACTATGAGATGCAAAAAAAGAATTTTGAAAACCTTAAAAAAGATGCTCACCAACTCCTTAAAGATTTACAAATGGAGGATGTCTCTTACCACTCAGCAAACTCAGCAACTCTGTTTCGTGAAAAATCTTGTAGTGAAGATATGGCACGAGTAGGGATAGCAGCTTATGGGACACTTGAGCTTCCTTTTGCATCTCAGGCAACACAGCTCAAAGCAATTTTAAGTGTATATGCAAAAAGATTAAGTACACGAAATGTGAAAAAGGGCTCTTGCATTGGTTATGGTGCAAGCTTTCAAACACAAGAAGAGTGTGTAGTAAGTACTTACGATTTTGGATATGGTTCTGGCTTTTTACGAAGCTGTTCCAATAATTACAAAACGCCACAAGGGGTAGAAATAGTTGGAAGAATCTCTATGGACAACAGCTCTTTTTTATCCCAAGAGGATGAACTATTGATTTTTAATGATGCCCGTAATCTTGCAAAATATGCAGATACCATTAGTTATGAAGTGCTTACTTCTCTCAAAGCACATTTAAAACGAAAGATTATCTAGCTAAAACTCTTCTTGTTTGCCAATATCTACCTCTCCAGTATGGATTATTAAGGTTTGAGATGGTGACACCATGTTTGCTAGAGGCATGTAAAAAGTTTCCATGTTCTATATAAATTCCAGAGTGATGGCTTCTCCACCCTGTTTTAAAAAGAATTAAATCTCCCTCTTTAATTTTAGATTTTTTTATAAAGTAGCCAGATTTGGCTTGCAAGAGTGTTGTTCGTGGAACTTTAATTCTAAAAGCATCATAGTAAATATTTTGAACAAGTGCAGAGCAATCAATGCCATTTTTGCTCACTCCTCCGTAGCAGTATTTGACCCCGTACCATTTTTTATATTCATCATAAAGGGCTTCTCTTATGGGAGTTTTTTCTTGAAGGTGATAAGGGGGAAGTTTTTTTTGTGAAGTTTGTTTGTGTGTAACAGAGAGCTTTTGTGAAACACAGCCACTAAAAAGAAAAAGAGAGAGTATGAAAAAAAAAGATACTCTCTTCATGCTTTAGGAGTTTACTTTTACAATAGCATTTGGATAAATAAGCCCATCAATACCTAGCAAAGCCATCTCCTCAATCTCTTCATCGCTATCTATATGAACTAAAATTTTTGTATCAAAGAGATAACTCTCAGCTATATCTTGAGCAGTTTTTGCCATATTTTTAGGAACAATGACATACTTTGCTTCTAAAGAAGAAGCATAAATCAGTTCTTTTATATTATTTATTTTTAATGCAAAAGCTATATTGTTGATTCTTGCATGATTCATAATATCGAGCCTCTCTTGGCTAAATTCTAAATAGAGTGTAGATGATGGGGGTGTATGCTCTATTGCATCTATATCTTCCACATGGTAAAGTGATTTACTTTGTATAAATCTATGCCCTAAAAGTATCATATTTAGCCTTTATTTACACATTCATTTGAGCAGTAGTATTTTGCATTACTAAGTATGGCTTCATCTAGTTCTACATAAACGCCACATGAGTGACATTGTACAAGTTCATTAGCATCTTGTTTGTCTGTTTGTGTTGTTTTTCTTTCTTGTGTTTTTATACTTGGTTTTTTCTTAAAAAACATGATATAAACTACATAAATGACAGCACCAACGAGTAGTATTTTTAAAATCATAAGCCTTCTCCTAGAAGTAAATAGTGTCTATTGTCTGTTTCAATAATTTTATGCTCCATACCCTCTACTCCATCTTGGAGCTCATCGTAAACTCTTTCCCCTTTATAAAAAAGAAGTTTTGAATGCTGATCTCTAAAGTTTTTACTAAGTTCTAAAAGCATTTTTGTGTCTGTAACAGCTCGTGAAGTAATAATGTCAAAAACTTGACTCTCCATCTGTTCCACTCTTTTTTTAACAACATTAACATTTTTAAGACCTAAATCTGCTTTAATAAATTGTAAAAAAGAGGCACGCTTAGCAAGAGGCTCTACAAGTGTAACCTCTGTATCTGGTAATGCAAAGGCTAAAATCATTCCTGGAAAACCAGCACCTGTTCCTATGTCCATAAGTGTTTTTACCTCTGGTAAAAAACTTACAGGAAAAACGGCATCATAAATAAATTCATTTAAAGTGTTTTCATCTTTTGCACCGGTTAGGTTATGTACCTTATTCCATTTAAAAAGATGTTCTTTGTATTTTTGTATATTGTAAAAAAAGTTTTCTGGTAATTTTATATTTTTATTTTCGAGTGTAGTTTTTAAGTTCAATAAAATATCCTTTTGTAAAAGATATTTTATCTAAAAAATTGTTTTTATGAGAAGAGTTTTTTCATTGCAGTGAAAAAGATTTTAAAAATTCCTTTATTTCCCACAACACCATTTATAAAATCATCGTAGCTCATTTTCTTCTCTTCTAAAAAACCACGAAGATATTTTTCACTTGCTTCCATCCCACCATCTTTTTCAATCTCTATAAGTTTTTGATAAAATGGCTCCATGATGTCTATAGCTTTTTGTGGGGCTGCTTTTCTAAAAGCAGTATGTGAAATAATTTCATTGGTAATAGGGTCAACTTTTGGTTCAAACTCAGTTACAACCCAGTAATAACTTCCATCTTTTGCCATGTTTTTTACAACTGCCATAATATTTTGAGCTTTTTTAATACGGTCCCACATCATTTTAAAAACAACCTTAGGCATATCTGGATGTCTAATAATATTATGTGCTTGACCTATAAGTTCGGCCTCTTTATAGCCAGAAATTTCTACAAAGTAATCGTTTCCATATTCTATGATTCCTTTAGAATCTGTTTTAGAAACTATATATCTCTTAGTGTTTAATTTGATTTCATGATTAATTGGTTGTGGTCTCATAGAAAATTTCCTATCCTAATAGAGTTTTTTGGAAAATATTAGAGACATTATATACTTTTGTTTATTAAATATATGTAATAATGTTAATAACATTTTAGAATAGGAATGAAAATGAACAAAAATCAGATGCTAGATGCAATAGAACATGCAAAAAAAATTCATTTAGAAGAGATGCATAAAATTAGTTCAGTCCTAAAAGGAAATGAGGTGGAAAACCCCACTCCCCTTGGTAAAATGGAGTGTGAATGTGGAACATGGTTTTACTCTAATGAGAAAGAGATGAAAGAAATTTTGGGTGCACAGCTCTTTGAACGCTTAGATAAACAGCATGAGAATTGGCACAAAGAGTATCACAATATATACAATATTTTTTTTAAAGAGGAAAAAAAGACAGGCTTTTTTGCTAAAATTTTAAAACATAATAAGGTTGACTCTCTTACATTAGACAAAGCAAAACTCTATTTTTCCGATTTACAAAAAATTACAGATGAACTTTTAAAAGCATCTGAATCAGCAACACGTAGAGTCTCTGCACTAAAAGATTCTAAATTTCATTAGTCTGTAAAAGTTTTTCAATTTCCTCAGTAGGTATAGGTCTTGAGTAAAGATAACCTTGTATCTGTTCACAGCCATTTTTTACAAGAAAATCTTTTTGCTCCTTTGTCTCAACACCCTCAGCAATAAGCTTTAAATTTAAACTTTTTCCAAGTGCAATAATAGCTTTGGTAATAGCCATATCATCTTCATCTTCAGGTATGTCTCTTACAAAAGATTGGTCGATTTTTAGTTTATCTAGGGGGAGCTTTTTAAGATAAGAGAGAGAAGAATAACCTGTTCCAAAGTCATCAATGGCAATTTCAATCCCTAGTTCGGTAATGGTATGAAGTTTTTGAATAGAGAGTTCAGGATTATTCATCACTTGCCCCTCTGTAACTTCTAACTCTAGCCATAGAGGGTTAAAGCCTAATTTATCCATTGTATGAATGAGTTTATGTAAAAAATCTTTCTCATTAAGTTGTTTCATACTAAGATTTAAGGCTAATACTCCTGGATTCAAACCTTCTTTATGCCATAAAACAAATTGTTCCATCGCCTTTTCCATTACAATGGTATCTATCTGAATGATAAGTCCATTCTCCTCTGCAATAGGTATAAATTTTCCAGGGGCTACAAGACCTAATTGTGGATGTTGCCAACGTACAAGTGCTTCCATCCCTATAATTTTATCTGTTGCAGTAGAATACTGTGGTTGATAATAAACAACAAATTGCTTCTCTTTAATAGCTACACGTAAACTACTCTCCATTACAACACGCTCAAATGCAAAGGCTGTCATCTCTGAAGAGTAAAACTGGTAATTATCTCGTCCCTCTTCTTTCGCCTTATACATAGCAGCATCAGCAAATTTAAGTAAGTTTTCCTTTGTGGAACTGTCATCAGGGTATATACTAATTCCAATGCTTGAGGAAACATAAAGGTGATGAGTTCCTATGAGTATGGGCTTTTTAATTAAATCTGTAATTTTTTGAGCAACAACGGCGGCACTTTTTGGATTGGAAATATTTTTAAGGATGATTGTAAATTCATCCCCACCAAGACGAGCTAAAGTATCTTCACTCCGAATTGCTTTTGAGAGTCTCACAGCAGATTCTATAAGTACTTCATCCCCAATATGATGACCCAAAGAGTCATTAATTTTTTTAAATTGGTCAAGGTCAATAAATAAAAGAGCAAATTTTTCATGATTTCTTTTAGAACTTGCGATGCTTTGTTCTAACCTGTCTTGAAATAATGAGCGATTTGGTAATTTTGTGAGGCTATCATGGTTTGCTTGGTAGTTTAAAAGTTGTGATTGTTCTTGCAGACGAATCTCATCTCTAATTTGTTTTGATATGTCAATATCGAAAATGACAAATGCTTCTTGATTGTTATATGTAAGAGGATGAATAAAAGACTGTACATGATAGGTGGAACCATCTTTTCTTTTATGCACTGTGCGATTGAGATTTTCCTCCTCCTCTCTAATAGAATCGCGAAGATATTCTGCTTCTTGTTTTGTAAGTTGAGGGTTTATATCATAAATGTTCATCTCTAAAAGTTCTTCATGAGTGTAACCAAGAGCATCACAAGCACCTTGGTTAGCATAAAGGTAGTGAAAATTTTGTGCATTTATAATATATATTTCATTAGAGGAGCTTTCTATTACATTAGAGAGTTCTTTTGTATGGCGTTTTAACTCTTCTTGTTCAGTAATATCTTGTGTTGTTCCAAGGAGTTTAACTGGTTTTAAATCTTTATCAAAAACTGTTTGTGCACTGATAAGAAGATCTCGTACTTCAGAATCATTTCTGAGTATTTTACATCGAGCGGTAACAACTTCAGTGGTTTTAATGACCTCTTGTAATTTTTTGTTGATTGTGTCTATATCTTCAGGAACTACATGTGACAAAAAAAGTTCTAAGCTTGGTTTTACATCTTCATTTTCACCGTAAATAAGGTAACTCTGTTTTGACCAAATACCATCTCCTGTTTGTAAATCAAGTTCCCAACTTCCAAGTTTAGAGATTGATTCGAGTTGTATAAATGTTTTCTCTTTTGCTGTAAGCTTTTGTAGGGCAAAATCGAGGTCGTCATTGTTTATATTTTTGGGCACTTTAGAAGCCTTGTTTATTGAAATTATGTAGTATAATACTAAAATAATACAATAATTTTTTAAAAAAGAGTTTGAATGAAACAGATAAAAAACTTAATTTTGTTTGCCTTTATAGTTGGTTTTTTCTCGGTAGCACTTAATGCACAGGAGTGTGAATCTTTATACCGAGATAATACGGCTTCTTATATTAATCAACTTACAAAGTCAATAGCAAAACAGTATGTAAATGCTAAAAATAGTACTCATTTAAAAGAAAAAAACATACTCATTATGGCAACATATGAGAGTGGCGATATGAATAAGAGTTTACCTATTACACAAAGAATAGATGAAAATTTAATGTACGAGATGGCACAGAATGGTTTTAAAATTGTTGATTCTAATACTATGAAATATCTTAACCTTCCAGAGGTAGAGATTGCTTATATTTTAGTCTCAACATACACAAACTATAAGTATGAGATGGTCATTAATTCTCGTATAATTGATAAAAAAACAGGGGTGATTCAAGCAAGTGCACAGGTTCAAGTGCCTAGAAAAGTCTTAAAAGATGTAGAAAAACTCTACAATAAAAATAGTTGGTTTACACCTAAAGAGTAAATTTACTCAAATAGATGTCCCATCTCATCGCGTTTTACATTAAGATAATCTGCATTATGAGGATTTGATGGTATAACAATAGGTACACGTTCAACAATTTCAATATCATTTATTGAATTTATTTTATCTGGGTTGTTTGTAAGCAGTTTTATTTTATGAATGTGAAAATGATGAAGTATATATGTCACTATTTCATAGGTGCGTTCATCTGCACGAAATCCTAGTTGATGGTTGGCTTCTACTGTATTGGCACCCTTGTCTTGAAGGGCATAGGCATTGATTTTATTAAGAAGACCAATATTTCTTCCCTCTTGACGTAGGTAAATTACCATGCCATTTGTCTCTTCTGCCATTTTAAGAGCATACTCCAACTGATCACGACAATCACATTTTAAACTTCCAATAGCATCGCCAGTGAGGCACTCTGAATGCACTCTTACTATGGGGGTTTCATCAAGATTTTCTTTGTAGATGACAAGATGCTCTTTAACACCCTCTTTAAAAGCTTTGACTTTAAAATCGCCAAAACGTGAAGGGAGGTTTGCAACATCTGAGATAGTTATATTCATTAGTTTAATCTTTAAAAGGGTAAAATATTTTTTTAAAAATTGATTATATCAAAAACGTGTAAAGAAAAGGTTTAATAATGTTTCAAAGATTTCGTAGAACTCGTTTAAATAACAATCTTCGCGCTCTTGTGCGTGAAACACATCTCTCTACAGATGATTTTATCTACCCACTTTTTATAAGAAGTGGAGAGGGGATTAAAACAGAGGTAAGCTCTATGCCTGGTGTCTATCAGATGAGTATAGATGTAGCAATAGAGGAGTGTGCAGCACTTAAAGAACTTGGGCTTTACTCTATTATTCTTTTTGGTATTCCTGATGTAAAAGATTCTATCGGGAGTGATGCACTTTGTGATCATGGGATTATTGCATCTGCAATTCGTGCTATAAAAGCAGCTCACCCAGATATGTTTGTAGTAACAGATTTATGCTTTTGTGAGTACACAGACCATGGGCATTGTGGAATTATAGATGAAAAAAATGAAACAGTAAACAATGATGCTACCTTAGAGATTTCAGGGCAACAAGCAATTGTTCATGCAAAAGCCGGTGCAGATATGATAGCACCTTCAGGGATGATGGATGGAATTATAGAGGTACTTCGAGAGGCTCTTGATGGAGCAGGGTATGAGAACCTCCCTATTATGGCATACTCTACAAAATTTGCTTCGGGTTATTATGGGCCATTTCGTGATGTTGCAGAATCAACTCCAAGTTTTGGTGACCGTGCAAGTTACCAAATGGATCCAGCAAACCGTCGTGAAGCAATTGCAGAAAGTATAAGTGATGAGGCTCAAGGGGCAGATATCCTTATGGTAAAACCAGCACTTGCATACTTAGATATAGTTCGTGAGATTAAAGACAACACCTCTTTACCTATGGCTGTTTATAATGTAAGTGGTGAATATGCAATGTTAAAAATGGCAGGGATGAATGATTTAATTGATTATGAGAGAGTAGTTATGGAGACAATGGTGGCGTTTAAACGTGCTGGAGCAGACATAATTATCTCATATCATGCCAAAGAAGTGGCAAAAATGCTACAAAACAGATAAATTAAAGAAAACTATAATAAAATAAACATTAAACAAAAAATTTAGGAAAAGCTGTGAGACATTTTTTAACACTCAAAGATTTTACAAAAGCAGAGATTTTAGAGATTATAGATATTGGTTTACAAATCAAAAAAGATTTACGTTCTGGTGTCTATAATAAAGAACTTGAGAACCAAACATTAGCAATGATTTTTGAAAAAAGTTCAACTCGAACGCGAGTGAGTTTCGAAACAGGTATGTACCAACTTGGCGGACATGCTCTTTTTCTCTCTAATCGTGATATTCATTTGGGTCGTGGAGAGCCTGTAAAAGATACAGCCCGTGTTATCTCTTCTATGTGCGATATGGTAATGATACGTACTTTTGAACACTCTATGATTGAAGAGTTTGCTTCTTATTCTAAGGTACCTGTAATTAACGGTCTGACAGATACATACCACCCTATACAATTACTTGCAGATTATATGACAATGATTGAGTATGGTATTGAAAAAGATGCTGTAGTTGCTTATATTGGCGATGGAAATAATATGACACACTCTTGGATGTTTCTTGCTGCAAAACTTGGTTTTGATTTAAGAATTGCAACACCAAAAGGGTACGAAGTAGATCATGAACTTCTTGAAGAGGCTCTCAAAATGGCAAAAGAGAGTGGTGCTACTATCTCGGTAATGAATGACCCTAAAGAAGCTGTTCATGGTGCAACAATCGTAACTACAGATACTTGGACCTCTATGGGACAAGAGGATGAAAAAGAGCAACGCATTAAAGATTTTAATGGCTTTATGGTAGATAGCTTGATGATGTGTTTAGCTGCAAAAGATGCAAAGTTTTTACATTGTTTACCTGCATATCGTGGTTATGAAGTTTCAGATGAGATTATGGATTCTCATGCAAAAATTGTATTTGATGAAGCTGAAAATCGTCTCCATGCTCAAAAGGGCTTGATGGTTTGGCTCAATAAACAAAGAGGTTAGGCTATGAAAATATTTTTATTGGCTTTCATGAGTGTTGCTGTTTTATTTGGGGCGAAGGTTGTCAATGTTGATGAAAAATACCAAAACTCCCATAAATGTAAGGCTTGCCATCTTCGCATAGTAGATGAGTGGTCAAACTCTTGGCACTCTAAAAGTCATTTTGAACACGATGAATATTTTAGAGAAAGTATGAAGTATGTGAGTAGAAAAACTCGCAAAAGTCTTAATAGTGTAAAAGTGCAATGTGCTACATGTCATAATCCACGTATCTCTGTAACTAGTACAGATGAAGATTATGAAATCTCTTCTGTAATGGGCTTAGACAAAGGTTCTAAAGTAGATAAAGCGGTGAACTCTAAAGCTATTAGTGAGGGTGTTAACTGTGTAGTTTGCCACAATATAGATAAAATTCATGATGAATATAGTGCTAAAAAACGCGGTATAAATAGAGTGGAGTGGACGCCATCAGGAACAATGACCGGGCCGTATAAAGATGCTGTATCACCTTATCATAAAACAATTCACCATGATTTTATGGATAAAACACCCAATAAGCTTTGTTTTGTATGCCATGCTAATGACAGAAGTACTAAAGGGCTTGTATTTGCAAATATGGAAAAAGAGTACAAAGGAAAAAAATCTTGTGTTTCTTGCCATATGGGACCAAAAAGAAAAGATGTAGCCGCAACATATAAGATGTATGGTGCTAAAATGAAAATACGTCAGGTTCGTAATCATAGTTTTGCTGGGGCACATATAGCACCTATGTGGAAAGATGCACTTAGATTGAAATTAACTAAAAAAGGGAAAAACCTTTTAGTGAGAATTTCTAATCCTCAGCCACATAATATACCTAGTGGTTTTGGTTCACGTGAAATTGTTGTTGACCTTGTTTATAAAAATGGAAATAAAATAGTAGAGAGTAAAGCTATATCTTTAAGTAGACATTACACTCGCAAAAGAGCGAAAGTAACTATTGCCCATTTAGCAAAACATGAAAGTAAAGATACAAGTATACCTGCACAAGGGAAAAGAACTTTAAAATTACCGCTTGTGAAGGGAGCTTCAAGTGTTGAAGTAACACTTTCATACCGTTTAGTGAATGATGAGGTAAGAACTCTTTTAAAACTTCAAGAACCTCGTTGGTCAAAGAAAAGTTTTATTGCTAAAGAGAGTTTAAACTTTTAATAAGATACTTTTTTAGTATCTTATTCCTGTTGCAGTTCTGATTTTTTCTATCATTGGAAGTGCAGTTGCTCTGGCTTTTTTTGCACCTGCATCTAAGATATCTCTTACTTCATCTTGATGTGTTAAGTAGTGTTCACGTTGCTCTCTATATGGTCTAAAATATTCCCACATTACATCTGCAAGATAGAGTTTAAAGTGTCCGTGACCCTCTCCACCTTTTTTATAGCGTTCTTGTAACTCTTTACATTCATTTTCATCTAAAAAGAGTTTTGCCATGTTGTAAACATTACACCCCTCATACTCTTTAGGTTCTTCTAGTGCTACTTGTTCTGTAACTATTTTTTTGATTGTTTTAAGTTGTTTTTTCTCTTCACCAAAGATGTTAACACAGTTACCGTAACTCTTAGACATTTTTTGTCCATCAGTTCCTGGAACAGTTTGCACCTCTTCTTGTACTTGAAATTCTGGTATAGTTAAAATATCTCCATATTCATTATTGAATTTGGTTGCGATATCTCGAGCAATCTCAACATGCTGGATTTGGTCTTTTCCTACGGGAATAATATCTGGTGAATAAAGAAGAATGTCAGCTGCCATAAGTACAGGGTAAGAGAAAAGTGAATGGTTTGCACTAATCCCTTTTGCTGTTTTATCTTTGTAGCTATGGGCACGCTCTAGTAGTCCCATAGGTGTAAATGCAGAGAGAACCCAGTAGAGCTCTAGGACCTCTTTCACATCTGATTGCACCCAGAATGTTGATTTTTCAGGATTGATTCCAAGGCTTAAAAAATCTGTTGCAGTTTGCATAGTAAGCTTTGCTAATTTCTCTCCACCATTTCCACTACTCATAGCATGGTAGTTCGCTATAAAAGCAAAAGTATCTCCCTTACTTTGTGCATCTACCATCTGTTTGATAGAACCAAAGTAGTTACCTATATGTAAATCTCCAGAGGGTTGAATACCTGTTAATATTCTCATCGTTAAAATTCCTAAATTTTTTTACAGTATTATACCAATCTCAGCTTTATTTTGTTACACTATATTTAAATAAGAGGTGCAAAATGACACTTCAAACAAAGGATTTATGATGAACTTACAAATTCGTTCAAAAGATATAACATTAGCAGATGCAACTCGTGCACATATTGAAAATGCAGTAGAAGCATTTAGAAAATATAACTTAGATATTACAAGTATTCATTGTGTTATTGCAAAAGAAAAAAAAGGTGTATTGGTAGAATTTGATATTAAAATCGCTCATGCACAACCTGTAATTATTACTCAAACTGATGATGCTCTCGATGCTGCTATAGATTTAGCAATCGACAAAGGGACAAAAGCACTTCGTCGTTTACACGATAAAATGACTTCACATAAAGCAGAATCTATTAAAGATCTTGAAACTTTAGATGCTTAATCTTCTTGAGTGTATCTCTACAAAGAGATACACTCATTTCTTCTTAAAATTATAAGGACTTACACTTGAAATATCTCGTTTTACTTTTTTTACTACTAAATGTTGCTGCACAAGCACAAGAGAAACCTTACTCTATGAGAGTTGGTTATGGTTGGGCATCTAATAATGACCTTGGAGATATTATTTCTGGAAAACTTGGTTCAACTCCTCAAAATCTTACTGTTGTAAATATTGATGGTGGATATCTGCTTAAAAAAGGGATGTTTGACCTTCCAATAGATATATATGCTAAAGGTGGATTGTCTCGTTTTAATGAGTTAAGTGGTTCAACTTATGAAGCAACGCTTTATATTAAAGCTCTTTACAATCTTGATTTTTATGATAATCGAGTACGTTTTGGATTTGGTGAAGGTGTTTCATATGCTAGTAGTGTTTTAGATGTTGAAAGACTAGAAGAAGCACCTAAAAATGGAAATACATCAAAATTTCTAAACTACTTAGATATTACAGTAGATGTTGATTTAGGAAGACTTATAAATTACGAACCTATGAAAGATGTTTATCTGGGTTATTTACTGAAACACCGTTCAGGAGTTTTTGGTTTATATAATGGTGTAAGTGGTGGTTCAAACTACAACACTCTTTATATAGAAACAAATTTCTAAAGATTTTATTATGTATGAATGGATTTTATGGTTTCATGTCATCTCTTTTATTTCATGGTTTGCGGTACTTTTTTACCTACCGCGTTTGTATGTATATCATGCAGAACATATTGAAAATAAAGGTTTTGTGGAGGTTGTAAAAATCCAAGAATACAAACTTTTTAAATACATAGGTGTTCCCGCTATGTGGGCAACACTTTTGAGTGGTTCTACAATGATTTACCTCTCCATCTCTGGAGACTTTAACCTTTTTGATACAGGTGGATGGCTTCATGCAAAGCTTTTCTTTGCAGCTTTATTGATTGCTTATTTTTATTCGCTTGAGGTAATTCGTAAAGAGTTTGCAGAAGATAGATCTACAAGAAGTGGAAAGTTTTTTAGATTTTATAATGAAGTACCAACGATTTTGATGCTGCTTATCGTGGCTATGGTAGTTCTTAAACCTTTTTAGATTTCTCATCCTGAGACATTTTTTTATAAAAATAAAAACTTAAAAGGGTGAGCCCAAGACCACCCAATATAAAAGTTACTGCTAGTGCCATAACTATTTCTCCCCTTTTTTCTTCGCTTTAAAGAGTAATGGTGTTCCTGTAAAATTAAATGCTTCACGCATTTTGTTTGTAAGGTAGCGTCTGTAAGTAAAGTGTAAACCACTTGGTTTGTTCATAATAATCGCTATCTTTGGTGGTCGCGTTTCATACTGTGTAGCATAGTAAATACGAATAACCTGACCACTAACACTTGGAAGTGTATGGCGACGAAGTGCACGCTCAATCACTTCATTTACCTTACTTGTAGAGATTCTTTGTGAGTAGTTTTCGTTAATCTCTAAAATCATATCGTGAAGCTTATCAACTCTTAGGTGGCTCTTTGCAGAGAGTGTTAAAATTGGGGCATAAGAGAGAAATTTAAATCGCTCACGAACCTCTTTAATAATTTTATCATGCTCTTCGCGTTTAGAGATATCCCATTTATTTAAAACAATAATACATGCTAAACGGTTAGAATCTACAAGTCCAGCAATCTTTTCATCGAGGTCTAAAAATGGTTGAGAAGCATCTAAAACAACAAGTGCCATATTGGCATTTTCAAGCATTTCAGTTGTTCTCATAAGTGCATATTTCTCAATACCAAGAATTCTACCACGACGACGAAGACCTGCTGTATCTACAAAAGTAATTTGTTTGTCTTTATACTGAACTGTTTCATCAATTGGGTCAATGGTTGTTCCCGCAACACTACTTACAACAGAGCGCTCTTCACCAAGAAGCGCATTTAAAAGGGAAGATTTACCAACATTTGTACGACCAATAATGGCAATTTTAATATGGTTTACATCTTCTTCATCATACTCTTTAATACGGTCATTGTTTCCAAAGATAGAGTCATCTGTAATGATACCATCCATCTCATCTTCATCCCAGTATGTAAAGCCATCGTCCTCTTCATGATGAGTATTTTTAAAGAACTCTTCATCACTAATCTCTTCTACCTCTTCCTCAACCACTTGAACATCATCTTCAGCTTCTTCTTTAATTCTATCTTCTTCAGGAATTCTATCGGCTATCCATTCTAAGAGTTCTACAGTATTGCGGTTATGTGAAACAGAGATACCAAAGATATCCCCTGTTCCAAACTCATAAAACTCCCAAAGATTCTCTTTCATTTTGTCATTATCAATCTTGTTAACAACAAGGGCTATCTCTTTGCCCATTGCTTGAAGTTCATAAAAAAACTTTTTATCTTCATCTTCAGGAATACTTTTTCCATCTACCATGTAGAGGATAATGTCAGCAGCATATGCAGCTTTAAGAGACATCTCTTTAATTTTATCAAAAAGTTCACACCCTTTGTCTAGTCCACCAGTATCGAGTAAAAGTGCCTCTTTTTCATTCACAACAACATGACGGCGTTTTACATCACGTGTAGTTCCTGCAAGATCAGATGTGATAGCATCACGATTTTTGACTAAACGATTAAAGAGAGAGCTTTTTCCAACATTTGGACGACCAACAATGGCGATTTTTTTCATAGAGTAACCTTGTAACTAAAAAGAGAAGTTGTTTAATTTTTTTGCAATTATAGCTAAATAATAGTTATAACAATATTTTTATTTCTAGAGTATTTGAGTATACTTTCACACATGTATATTAAAGGGATGAAGTGAAACAGTATTACTCATATGAAGATTTTAAAAGAGATGTAAATAGCCTCATAAAAGTTGTAAAACCTTTTGAAGCTCAAGCGATTATAGGCATAGCAAGAGGTGGGCTAACTATTTCACATTGTATGGCTGAAGGCTTAGATATACGCGAGGTGCAAACTATTCGTACAGAGTTGTATGACAAAGAGCAAAAACGCAGTGCTATAACCATCTTTGATAATTGTGAGTTTTGTCATGTTTCAAAAGTTTTAGTTGTGGATGATATTGCAGATAGCGGTGAAACATTGCAAGAAGTTATGCGATATTTAAAAGAGAAATATCCTGAAATTGAGTTTGTATCAGCAACACTTTTTTACAAAAAAACTTCTATATATAAACCCCACTTTTGGATTCATGAAGCAGATGCTTGGATAGAGTTTTTTTGGGAAAAAGATTTTATTTAAAATCTGTTTGGTAAATATAAGTGGCAATCTCGTTTAAAACATCTTTTTCAAAAGCGAGTTGGGGCATAAGAGAGTATTTTTTTACAGCCTCATTCATCATAGCACTCCCTTTGTTTGGTTGTAAAACCCATTCACTCATATAGTGTACAAAATCTTTTTTTTCAATAAATGCACTTAAATAAACTGCTTTTACCTCTTTCATAGAGGGTGCAGATATACTTCTTGTTTTATGGTGACAAGTGACACAATTACCTTGAAATAAGAGTTCCCCTTCATCTGCTTGTAGCATATTAACAAAAAGAGTGAAGAGAATAAAAAGCTTACTCATGACTATTTTCTTGCCTCTTCTATCATCTCATAAGCTCTATTTATCTCTTGTGTTTTCTCTGTAGCTTCTTGCATATAAGCCTCGCTTTTTCCTTGTGAAGCAATAATGTCTGGGTGGTATTGACGAATTAGTTTTTTATAAGCTTTTTTAATTGTTTTCATATCGTCATTTTCATTCACCCCTAAAAGTTTATAGGCATCAGAGATGTTTTCTTGAGGTTGCATATTTTGCATCATCTTCTCAAATTTGTCAAAAATAGCATGGTAGGCATTTGGATCGAACTCTAGTGTTTGCGCAATATCTTGAAGGAGTTCTTCTTCATTTTTACTACATTCCCCATCAACAAAGGCAAGTTGAATTAAAAAACCCATAAATTGTTGCTGTTTTGCTTTATCTCTTTTTATTAAACGAGCAAGTTCACTCACAATTTGTTCTACATTGTCCGTTCTGTCTTTTTCCTCATTGAAAATATCTTTGAGTATCTGTTTAGTTTTTTGTGCTTGAGGAAATACTGCACTAATATCATCAAACATAATTCCAACGAGCTGTGCTTCAAGAGCATCGACTTTTCCATCTGCTTTTGCAAGTTTGGCAACAAGGGCAACAAAAAGACCAAGTTCACTACGTTTGAGTGCTTCATGCGAAACAGAAAAGTCTTTAAAAGCTTCCTGAGAGTAACTTTCATAACGGTTATAACTCTTATAAACAGAGTAAAAAACATAAGCTAAAACAGCGAATATAATGATGTTGAACATATCAATCCTAATATTTATTTACCATATTATAGAATCTAGGAGTAAATAGATGGGTATAATTGCATTTATGAAACAATATTTT
>Ga0256828_1001158_pt1 | contig 16758 bp, 11 predicted proteins | sample CV88metaG_FD_185993 | JGI IMG/M metagenome (GOLD analysis project Ga0256828, IMG submission 185993) | Hydrothermal vent microbial communities from East Pacific Rise, Pacific Ocean - CV88 | ecosystem: Environmental > Aquatic > Marine > Hydrothermal vents | place: Pacific Ocean: East Pacific Rise...
ACTTCCAAATGAAAGAGGATGGACTAAAAGGACCACTTAATAAATTCTTTGAAGCTACTCCTGAAGCACTTGAAGAGTTAGTAAATAGATGTGAGCTTGAAGTTGGAGATGTTATATTCTTTGGAGCAGGTGAAAAGAAACTTGTATGGGATTATATGGGAAGACTTAGAATTGAATTAGCAAATCAAATGGATATAATACCACAAGATAAATTTGAGTTTGTATGGGTTGTTGATTTTCCTATGTTTGAAACTGAAGATGGTAAAACTAAAGCACTTCATCATCCATTTACAATGCCAAATTTAGAAAAATGTGATTTAGATAATATAGATGATTTGGAAAGCATTGAATCTATTGCTTATGATATAGTTCTAAATGGAACAGAACTTGGTGGTGGAAGCATAAGAATACATAAACAAGATATTCAAGCAAAAGTATTTGAACTTATGGGTATAAGTCAAGAGGAAGCAAAAGAAAAATTTGACTTTTTACTAAATGCACTTGAATTTGGTGCGCCTCCACATGGTGGTTTTGCTATGGGACTTGATAGACTTATAATGTTACTTGCTGGAACTGATTCAATCAGAGATGTTATAGCATTCCCTAAAACTCAAAAAGCACAGTGTTTATTGACATCAGCTCCTAGTGTTGTAGATAATGAACAATTAAAAGAATTAAGTATTAGAATAAGACAATCTGTTCAATAAATATATAACACAATAAAGGAAAGAATATGGTACTTCTAAAAGATATTATAGTAAATAAGAATATTTCTATAGATGAGGGGATGTCATTAAAGAGTGCAATAAAAAAGATGAATCAAAATGATTATGGTGTTATAGTAGTTTTATCACAAAATATACCTATAGGAATTATTACTCAAAAAGATATTTTGAGTATATTAACAACAGCAGTTGATTTATCTATTGCATTAAAAGAAATTCTTATTCATAAAGATCTTATTACTGTAAATATTAAAAGAAGTATTGAATATGCATTGAATATTATCATTGATCATAATATAAAAAGAGTAATTATAGTAGATGATCAAGATGAATATTTAGGAATTGTTTCGCAAGAGATGTTAGTAAAAAATTTGGAAGATGATTCTTTTAGAACTAATTTAATAGTGTCTAATTTTATAACAAATAAAAATAGACTAATTACATTAGGATTTAATGATACTTTAGAAACAGCATTTAAAACTATGATTAAATATAATATTGGATCGATTGTTATTGTTGATCATAATAATGAAGCAGTAGGAATTTTAACACAAAAAGATGCTATATCTATTGCAAATAAGGATATATCCACAAAATTACCAATAAAAGAGTTTATGAGTTCTCCTTTGATTACAGTTAATGAGAATGATGTTGTAAAAAGTGTTATTGATTTAATGGTTAGTAAACATATTAATCAAGTTTTAGTAACACAACACAATAGTAAACAACCTTTAAATATAATTAGCATGAGAGATGTAGCACATAATTTAAAAGGTAATTATGGTTATATTTTAGAAAATAAATTACAAAATGTTAAAAAAACATTAAATTATATAGGTGAACTTGTTTTAGAAATATATGAAGATAATAATGAACAAGTTATACAATGGATGAATGATGTTGCTATTGAACATTTTGGATCATCTGTTGGAAAAACTATATATTCTATTATTAAACCATCTGTGTGGCATGAAATATATAATAAAATTAAAGAACAAACTAATTGTGAAAAATTAAAAGTTTCTATTAATAATATGTATTTTGAAGTGACATGTTCATATCATTTTGTAAATAATAAAGAAACTATCTTACTGATTTTAAGAGATATTTCAAAATTTGAGTATGCTATAAAAGATGCAAATAAAAAAAGTCAAGAATTGCAACAAGAACTTGAAATATTACAAAGTGTTATTGATCAACAAAACAATATGGTATTAGTAACCAATGGTAGTAATATTATATCTACCAATAAAACATTTTATGATTTTTTTGATATTAAATCTATTGATCAATTTTTGGAAATTTATGGATGTTTGAGTAAAGTATTTATTCAACATCCAGATTTCTTTTATGTTAAAGATAATGAAAATTGGTTAGAAAGTATTTCGAATTTACATGAAAAAAATAGAATAGTATCTATGATTGAAGTAAAAACTGTAGATCCAAAAGTATTTACAGTACAGTTAAATAAATTAAATTCTGATCCAAATAATTATGTTGTAACATTAACAGATATTACAGAAATTAAACTTGAATCACAAAAATATTATTTTAATGCTACACATGATGCTTTAACAAAAATATATAATCGGTCTTATTATTTGGATATGATAAAGATTGCTTTAGATAAGGTTAAGCGTTATAATGCAGTTTTTTCTCTTATTTTATTTGATATAGATAATTTTAAAAGATTAAATGATACTTATGGACATTTAAAGGGAGATGAAGTATTAATTGCTTTATCACAAGCAATAAATAAAAATATTAGAACAAGTGATATTTTTGCTAGATGGGGTGGAGAAGAGTTTGTTATATTATTACCAGCAACAAGTTTGGCAAAAGCTGAATTATTAGCTCAAAATTTACAAAAAATTGTACAAAATCTTAATATACCTGAAGTTGGACAAGTAACTGCAAGTTTTGGTGTAACACAATTTGATGCAATTGATAATGAAAATACCATAACTCAAAGGGTTGATGAAGCTATGTATGAAGCAAAAAGTAATGGTAAAAATCAAGTAGTATCTGCATAAAATGTTTATTCCTACTACACAAGAAGAATTAAAAAAATTAGGTTGGAAAGAACTTGATGTTATACTTGTAAGTGGGGATACTTATATAGATACACCTTACAGTGGTATGGCAATTGTTGGTCAACTTCTTTTAGATAAAGGGTATAAAGTAGGTATTATTGCTCAACCAGATTATGAATCTCCCAAAGATATAACAAGACTTGGTGAACCTAAGCTTTTTTGGGGTGTAAGTTCTGGACTTGTTGATTCTATGGTAGCAAATTATACTGCATTGAAAAAATTTAGAAATAATGATGATTTTACACCTGGTATGATAAATAATCGTCGTCCAGATAGAGCAACAATAGTATATTGTAATTTAATAAGACGATATTTTAAAAATACTGTTCCTATTGTTATAGGTGGAATTGAGGCTAGCTTAAGACGAACTGCGCATTATGACTTTTGGTCAAATAAAGTTAGGGGAAGTATTTTATTTGATGCCAAAGCTGATATTTTAGTATATGGAATGGCAGAAAAATCTATTATTGAAGTTGCAGCTGCATTAAGAGATAAAGAGTCTGTAGAAAATATCAGAGGTATATGTTATATTAGTAAGACTACAAATGAGAACTATATTCAACTTCCTACACTAAAAGAGTGCCAAAATAAAAATGATAAAAATAAAATGATAGATATGTTTCATTTGTTTTATGATAATAATGATCCCTTAACTGCAAATGGTTTGGCTCAAGAACACAATGGTAGGTTTTTAATTCAAAATCCACCACAATATTATATGGAAGAATCAGAAATTGACTATGTATATAATTTACCATACAAAAGAGATATTCATCCTTTTTATGCAGCTCAAGGGAAAGTAAAAGCTATAGAAACAATTAGATTTTCTGTAACTACTCATCATGGTTGTTATGGTGAATGTAATTTTTGTGCTATTTCGGTACATCAAGGTAGAACTATACGAAGTAGAAGTGAAAAATCTATTTTAAAAGAGGTTGAATCATTTACCAAACATAAAAACTTCAAAGGTGTTATATCTGATGTTGGAGGTGCTACAGCCAATATGTATGGGTATGAGTGTGATAAAAAACTCAAAAAAGGGACTTGTGAAGATATACGATGTACAGGACACAGGATGTTCAATCCTATGAAATTTACAAAAGCAAAAGATAAAGAATATAAAATTTGTCCTGTATTAAAACCAAACCATAAAAAAAATATTACATTATTACAAAATATAAGAAAGATGCCGGGTGTAAAAAAAGTATTTGTAAATAGTGGTATAAGATATGATCTTATAGAAGATGATGAGTATTATGGAAAAGAATATCTAAAAGAGATAGTTAATCATCATGTAAGTGGTCAAATGAAAATTGCACCAGAACATAGTGAAAGCAGGGTTTTGAAATATATGGGTAAACCTGATAAAAAAGTTTTAACAACCTTTAAAAAGAATTTTGAGGACCTTACAGAAAAAAGTGGTAAAAAACAGTTTCTTACATATTATATGATAGCAGCTCATCCTGGATCAACACAAAAAGATATGGAAGATTTAAAATCATTTGCAAATGCTGATTTGAAGCTAAATCCAGAACAAGTTCAAGTATTTACCCCAACACCTTCTACATATTCAACTTTGATGTATTATACAGAAGTAGATCCTTGGACACGAGAGCCTATATTTGTGGAAAAAGATCCAAGTAAAAAACAAAAACAAAAAGATGTAGTAACAGCAAAAATGCAATATATAAATAATAGATTACAAAATAGAAATACAAATAATTTTAATAAATCAAGAAAGAGAGGAATATAAATGTTATATACATGTGGACATAAAATACCAGATAGTGATAGTATTGTATCAGCAATTGCTATGGCATATTTACAAAATCAATTAGGTGTAGAAGCTACGGCAGTAAGACAAGGGGATATAAATCCAGAATCTCAATTTATTTTGGATAAATTTGAACTTGAAGCACCTGAATTAAAAACGAGTTTTAGTGGTTGTGATATGTTTTTAACAGATTATAATAATTACACAGAAGCACCTGATGATATAAAAGAAGCTAATATTGTAGGTATTGTTGATCATCACAAATTAGGTGGTTTGACAACATCAGCACCACTTGATGTATGGATTAGAGCCGTTGGTTGTACAAATACTATTATAAAAGAGATGTTTGATTATTATGAAGTAGAAATACCACAAAATTTAGCTGGTGCTATGATGTGTGCTATTTTAAGTGATACAGTAATATTCAAATCACCTACTTGTACAAAAACAGATACAAAAATTTGTAAAGAATTAGCTTCTATAGCACAGATTGATGATTTTAAAGCTATAGGTTTAGAGATGTTCAAAGTAAAATCAGCTGTTGAAGGTGTACCTCCAAGAGAATTGGTATTAAGAGATTTTAAAAATTTTGATATGTATGGGCACAAAGTAGGGATCGGTCAGCTTGAGGTTGTAGATTTATCAATTTTTGATAATATCAAAGATCAACTAATCGTAGATATTAAATCATTAAAACAAGAAACACAAGCGGATACTGTTTTGTTACTTTTAACAGATATTATGGCTATGGGATCACAAGTTTTAGTAGCAACAGATTCTCCAGAAGTTATAGAAAAAGCTTGGGATGTTAAAATCGAAAATGATCAATTTTGGTTAAAAGGTTGTTTAAGTAGAAAAAAACAAGTTGTACCATTTTTGGAACCTGCATATAAATAACATAATCAATGGATAATATAATACTTATTACTCTTGTTACGGCAATCATTGCCGTAGCTATCAATATAGTTTTAAAAAAGGTAGATATACCTCCTATTATTGGATATATTTTTTCTGGTGCAATTATAGGAACAGTTGTTGCACTTGGTGGTGGAAATCAACTTATTTTAGAACATATAGCAGAGTTTGGTATAGTATTTTTAATGTTTACTATTGGACTTGAAATTAAATTGGAAAGTTTGATAGAGATGAAGAAAAAAGTGTTTTTATATGGTGGTTTGCAAGTTATTCTTACAATGGCTGTTTTTACTGTATTGGCACATTATTTATTTGCATTTAATATAAAAGCATCTTTGATTATAGGTTCAGCTTTATCTTTATCATCTACGGCGATTGTTTTAAAATTGATGAATGAATCAAATGAAATTTCCAAGCCTTATGGACAAAATACATTAGGAGTATTGATTTTTCAAGATTTAGCAGTAATTCCAATTTTGTTGATGTTAACAATTTTTGGTAGTAGTACAACAAATTTAAGTGATATGTTATTAAATATTATGATTGATGCTATTGGCTTAATAGTTGTAATGGTTTTATTTGGTAAATATTTTTTAGATATGATTTTACATATTGTAGATAGTACAAATGCACGGGAATTATTTATTTTGATTGTATTAATTATTGCCATAGGTAGTAGTTATTTATCACATGAATTTGGATTTACATATTCTCTTGGGGCATTTATTGGTGGGATGCTGATTGCAGAAACACATTATAAACATCAAATTGAAGCAGATCTTATACCTTTTAGAGATCTGTTTTTGGCATTGTTTTTTGTAACAGTTGGTATGCAAATTGATATTAGATTTTTAAGTAGTAATATTGTTAATATTGTTTCTTTAGGTTTTGGTATTTTAGTTTTAAAAGCATTTGTAATTTTTTTAATTTTTGCTTTTTACAATAAAACAATCGCATTTCAAACTGCATTAGCTATATCACAAGTTGGTGAGTTTTCATTTGTAATTTTTACTCAAGCAATACAAATTGATTTATTAGATAAAAATACAGGACAATTATTGACATTAGCAGTAATTTTATCAATGTTATTAACTCCATTGATATTAAAAAATATTAGAAAAATTGTTCAATTTGTATTTGGTAATCATTTAAAAACTACCAATACTATATCATCTAATGAGATATTGACAAATCATGTTGTGGTATGTGGATATGGAGAATTTGGAAAAAAGATTGTGCAAAATTTAAAAATTTATGATGCTAATTATATAATTATTATAGACAATTATGAATTATTTGAACAAGCTATAAATAGTGGCGAAAAAGCAATTTTTGGAAATCCTATGCAAAAATCTATTTTATTGGAAGCTAATATCCATAAAGCCAAAGTTGCTATTATTGCATTGCATGATGTTGAACATATATCTTTAATTTCTCATGCTGTAAGTGATATAAATAAAGATATAAAAATCATAGCAAAAGTAACAAAAAAAGATGTTTTTGATACATCTATTAATACCGATGATTTTATTGATATATATAGTTTTACAGCAGGCTTAATCTCTACACAAACATTTGGTTATCTAAATACAAAAAACAAGGATTAAATATGAATGAAAGTGATATTCTAACAAGAAGTATTAAAGATTATTTTTCAAGTGATATATTAAAAATAGCTATTTTACCATTTGTTGTTACATCAATTATCATATATACCATTTTTTTTAATCTTGCATCTTATGGTTTGGATCATTTTAATGAAATTAAAATTGAACAACAAAGTTATATTAATGGAAATCAAGTAGATGCTATAAATGAAGATAAAACATTTTTATCATCTGCTATTTCATATATTTTTCGTTCAGCTGCTATTGCATGGATTGTAAATTTTTTGGTTTATGCATTGGGATCATTTGCAATGATATATTTGTCTATATTTATATCATTGATTGTTATAGGTTTTCTTACTCCTTATATATTATCCAAAATTAAACTAAAACATTATCCTACAATAGATTTGCAAGGTAATATTAGTATTTTTGGAACAATGTTTTTTATGCTAAAAACTATATTGATTATGATTATTTTATTTATAGTATTAATTCCATTTTATTTTATCCCTATTTTTAATTTATTTGCTATACATTTACCATTTTATTATTTATTTCATAAATTTTTAAATTTTGATGTTGCATCAACTATATTACCATCAAATCAAATTAATAAGTTTAAAAATAGATATACAACAAAATTAAGATTAAGAACATTATTGTTATATTTATTATCATTGATACCATTTGCATCTTTGATATTACCGGTATTTTATGTTGTATATATTGGGCATGGATATTTTAATTTTTTGCAACTAGAACATAAATAAAATATTTTTTATTATCTATTAACACTTCATTAATACTTTTATTGTATTATTCCAAAAAAAAGTAGAAAAAAGGTTCTTATTGATGAAAAAAGTTTTTCTTATTGGCTTAGTGTCATCTTTGAGTTTATATGGACTCTCATTGGATGATACTATTGCCAAAGCTTTACAAACCAATACACAGTTGCAAAAAATCAAATTAGAAACACAACAGTCTATTGAAGCAAAAAAAGCAAAAAAAGTACAAAGATATGGTAAAATAAATCTATTATCAAGTTTTGATAGATATAACACAGCACGAACATTAGCACCATTAGCTCCTATGGATATAGCTTCATCTCCAACAGGAGCTTATACTATACCAACAGCACAAGATATTTTAAGTGTAGGAATTAATTATAATGTAGTATTATTTAATGGATATGCCCAACAAAACAGTTATAAAATTTCAGATATTTTAGAAAAATCTGCACAAATTAAACATAAATTGGCAAAAGAGGAATTAATTTACAATGTACGAAGTTTATATATTTCACTTTTAGCATTACAAAAACAACTAAAAGCACAAAAACAATATACCAAAGCTCAAAAAGATCTTACAAAACAGATAGAATATTCATATAAACTTGGTAAAAAATCTTATCTTGATACATTAAAAGCAAAAAATAGTTATCAAGCAAGTTTATATTATGAAGCAAAAATTTTATCAAATATAGATATTTTAAAATCTACACTTACAACACTGATGGGTGGATTTGCATTTGATAAAGCAGAAGATATACAAATTGATATTAATCAATCAGTTCAAAATAATGAAGACTTAACTAATCTAAAACGATATAAATTAGCAATCTTAAAAGGTGAAGCAGCTAAGAAAAAAGTAAATATGCAAAAATCATCTTTTTATCCTATAGTAGATTTTAGTGTATATTATGGATATAATTATGGACCAAATGCAACAACAAATATTTTTCCAGCTAACAATCAAACATATTTGGAAAAAGGAGATTGGAATTCTCAAAATATTTGGCAAGCAGGAATTCATCTAAAATGGAATATTTATGATTTTGGTGGCAAAAATGCACTTTTGGAAAAAGAAAAATTGGCTAAACTAGAAGCTTTATTAAATGTAAAAGATACAAAACTAGATATTCAAAAAAAATTAAAAGTAGCTTATTCTAAATTGGAACTTGCTAAGACAAGCTATTTTTCATCTAAAACTGAATTGGAACTTTTAAACGAAATTGCAAAAGTTGAACAAATCAAATATGAAAATGATGCTGCAACTATAACAGATCTTTTAGATGCAAGAGCAAAACAAAAAGTAGCTTATGCAAAAATGATAAGTTCAAAATATGAATACCAAAAAGCAAAATATTATATAAATTATATTTTAGAAAAAGGATTAAAATAATGAAAAAAATAATAATGATAATCGTAGCAGTAGCTATTGTAGCAGTATCTGTAAATTTTTTAAAAAAACAACAACAAGATGTTGCGAATATGTCTGTACCAAAAAAATATACAAAAACTATAGCAGTTACTAACACTCAAGAAAAAACTGTTCAAGTTTCTCGTGAATTTTTAGCTCAAGTATTATCTTCAAATAGTGCTTTTATAGCATCAAAATTTAGTGCAAATATTAAAAAAATATATGTAAATGAAAATGATAAAGTACAAAAAGGTGATTTATTGGTTTCTTTAGATGATAGTGAAATTCAATCAAATTTAATTTCATTAAAAGAGCAACAAATAGCTATAAAAACAGATGTACAAAATGCAAAATCAATTTTAGAAAGAAATAGAAAATTATTTAAAATCAATGCTATTTCAAAAGAAGCACTTGATAATACAGAAGTTATGTATCAAAATAAAATTTCATCTTTAAAATCTGTTCAAGAGAAGATTAAACAAACAAAATCAACACTTCAATATCTTAATATAAAAGCACCATTTAGTGGGCGAATTGGAGCAAAATTGGCAAATGATGGTTCACTAGCAATCCCTGGTAAACCTATACTTACTTTAAATTCAGATGATCAAAAATTAATTTTTTCATTTGTAGATGGAAATAAACCAATAGTAGAGGGGCAAAAAGTTTATATAGAAGATAAATTAATTGGTGAAATCTCAAAAAGATATGATGATGCAAAAAATTCTTTACTTGTAGCAGAAATTAAACCATATAAATTATTACCTTTTGCAAATAAATCTTTTGTAACAATCAATGTTGTTACAGATAGTGCTAGAGGCTGTAGAGTTCCTGCAAATGCTTTATTGCATAAAACAGATGGTGCATATATTGTAGAATATAAAGATAATAAATTTACTTTCAAAAAAGTTAATATCGTAATAGAAAATGCAAAAGAAGCTATTATCAAAGAATGTACACAATACCCAATAGCAACTGCCTCAGAAGCAAAACTTGCATTATTACCAAGTTATGCACAAATTTATATATCAAATGGAGATAACAAATGAAAAAAAGAAGTTCAATAGTTGACATATTGCTTCATCGTCCATATTTTATATTCTCTTTTTTGACATTATTTTTATTTCTTGGTGTTGTAGGATATCAAAAGATTGATAGAAAATTATTTCCTGATTCAAACTACCCAACAGTTGCAGTTGTCATAGTTCAACCTGGAGCTTCAGCAAAATCTATAGCTACAAATGTAAGTATCCCTATAGAAGAAGAATTATATACTTTAGATAAAATTAGAAGAGTTTATTCTACAACTATTGATGAAGTTAGTGTTATAAGTGCAGAATTTGATTATGCTAAATCAATTGATGCTGCCACAAGTGATATTAGTTCATCTTTGGATAAATTAAAATCAAAACTTCCTAGTTCAATTATGGCTCCACAAATTATTCAAATCACATCAGCAACAGCTCCTATTATAACTTATGCTATAAGTGCCAAAGATGGTTCTTATGCACTTGATGATCTAAGACAATTAGCTTCTACAGATATAAAACATCAACTTATTAAATTAAATGGAATTGCTGGAGTTGATGTATTTGGTGGATTTACAAAAGAGGTGCAAGTTATTGTCGATAAAGATAAGCTTGATCAATATAATTTAGATATTACAAAAGTAATTGCGGCACTTAAATACAATGATGCAGATTTTGCTATTGGTTTTATTACAAGTGATGATAATAGATATCTTCTGAAATCAAAAGGTAAAAGAGATAAAATTGAAGCATTAAAACAAATACCAATTACAAAAGATATAACTTTGGGAGATATTGCTAAAGTTTATTTTGGACATTATGAAAATAGTGCTGAATATTTTGGTATGCATAAACAAGCTATAGCAATAGCAGTTCAAAGAGCTCAAAATGCAGATGTTATCAAATCAATTAATTTAGTGCAAAAAAAAGTTGATGAATTAAAACAAAAATATAAAAATATAAATTTTGAGATAACTGATACCCAAAAAGATACAATAGAACAAAGTACAACAAATATGTTTGAATCTCTAAGAGATGCTATAGTTATGTCAACTATTGTTGTATTTTTCTTTCTAGCTAGTTTTAGGCAGGTTTTAGTTGTACTTGTAACTATTCCACTTGTATATGCTTCAACTATAGCATTAATGTGGATAGTTGGAATTGAATTTAATGTTGTAACTTTAACAGCTATTATTTTAGCTCTTGGACTATTACTAGATGATGCAGTTGTTGTTATGGAAAATATTGAAAGGCACTATAGAGAACTGCATGATGAAATACACAAAGCTGTATATGGTGGTACAAAAGAGATTATGTTTGCTGATTTATCTGGGACTATTACTACTATGATTGCACTTTCTCCTATGTTGTTTGTAGGTGGTTATCCTCAAACTGTATTTCAACCACTTGTTGGAACACTTCTTTTAGCACTTGCTGCTTCATATATCATCTCTATCACAGCCGTTCCTTTATTGTCTTTAAAAATTTTAACAATAAAACACCCTTTTATATTAAAAAGTGAAGCTTTTTTTGAAAAAATTACAGGTAGTGTTTCACGAGGGATAGCTTCATTTTTTTCAGGTGCTGTTCAAGCTGCATTAAAAAGTAAGCTTGTTGCTGCATCATATATTGTTGTATTATTATTTTTATTTTTTACAAGTGTTAAGATTGTAATGCCTACAGTTGGGCAAGAACTTATGCCACCTATGGATACAGGAGCTGTAAAAATTAGTATAACAGTTGATCCAAATTTACCAATTAGTAGAAGTAGAGAAATAGTAAAAGAAGCAAATGAAATTATAAAAAAACATGGTGAATTATTGTATTTATCAAGTGCTATTGGAAGTGAAGCAGGTGTTATGACTATGGGAAGTGGAAGTGGTATAGATCATATAGCTATAACTGCAACCTATGTAGATAGATACCATAGAAAAGAATCAATTTGGGATATAGAAAGAAAAATCAGAAAAGAACTAAATGCTATTAAAGATGTTTATAGTGTAGATGTTGTTGATTATGGTGCAACAGCATTAGCAAGTATTAGAGCAAATCTTGATGTTACATTATATAGTGATGATCTTAATAAATTACAAGAAGCAGGGGATATTGTAGAAAAAGCTATGTATAAAACAGCAGGAATTGTAAGTGTATCAAAAACTTGGAGTGATGATAAAAAAGTATATGAGTTAATTATAGATGAGAAAAAAGCTGCACTATATAATCTAACTGCAAAAACTATAACTTCTCAGTTGCAAACATATATAAGAGGTGCAAAAGTAGCTTCATTTTATCTTCAAAATAGTTCAGATTTTGGTATAAGAGTTTGGGTAGATGAGAAAAAAAGAGATTCTTTATCAGAAGTTGAATCATATTTATTAACTACACCAAAAGGGAAAATTCCATTAGCTTTTGTAGCAAAAGTTCAAAAGAAAGCTGAGCCATCACTTATTACTAGAGAAGGATTACAATACACTTTGAATGTGTATGGGTTTAGAGAAAAAGCTGCTATTTCACATATTATGAATAATTTTGAAGAAGCTTTTAAAGATGAAGTATTACCTGATGGTGTTACTATGGAGCAAACAGGAGATATTAAACAGTTCTTAGCATCTGCAAAAAGGATGATAGGTGCTATTGGGTTTGCTGTTATTCTTATCTTTTTTACACTTATTGCATTGTTTAACTCTATTAAAATTCCTTTGATGATAATTTTTTCTATCCCTCTAACTATCATAGGAGCATCGTGGATGATGTTAGGTATGCATTATCATACCTCTATGCCTGCAATGATGGGATTTATACTTTTAAGCGGTATTATTGTAAATAATGCAATTTTATTAATTCATTTTGCTTTGGAAAAAATGAATGATGGACTAAATAAAGCAGAAGCTATGCTTGAAAGTATCAAAATTAGAACAAGACCTGTTCTTATGACTGCTTTTGCAACATCTGCTGGTATGCTTCCTGTTGCTTTAGGAAGTGCCATAGGACTTGAAAGATTAGCACCACTTGGAGCTGTTGCTATTGGTGGATTAATTATTGGTACATTTTTAACTTTATTATTTATACCACTTGTATTTATATGGACAGTAAAAGATAGCGATAAAGTTATAGAAAGTGAATAAAATTACAACAAACTTATCTTGCTTCCAAGCTGGAGCTTGGGAACGAGTAAAAAGTGTCACCAAAACAGCCACCCAAACAAATTTTAAACGAAAAAAAGCCTTATCCTAAAAACCCAAAAGGTCGATAGAATAAGGCTTTGTAAATGGTGTCAAGAGAGGGACTTGAACCCTCGACCTCCGGCTTATGAGACCAGCGCTCTAACCAGCTGAGCTACCTTGACATTTTCGGTATCTGGTTAAAAAAGTAGCGAATTATAACTGTTTTATTATTAAGAGCAACTTAAAAATGTTTTTATAATTTTATTTCCAAAACTATTGACAAAAATAAAAATTTAATATATAATTCTGGCACTCTTATAAATAGAGTGCCAATATAATTAAAATTATTAATACAAGGAGTTAAAATGAATTTTAAACCATTTGGGGATAGAATTCTTGTAAAAGTACAAGAACCAGAAACTACAACACAAAGTGGTATTATTATACCTGATAATGCAAATAATGAAAAACCAACACAAGGTGTAGTTATAAGTATTGGAGGAACTCCAAAAAATATTAAAGAGGATGATACAGTTATATTTCCTCAATATGCAGGAACAAAGATAACACTAGAGGGAGAAGAATACCTAATCCTAGATACATACAAAGATATTTTAGGTGTAATTAGTAAATAATTACATCTCAACTATTTTCGCATATTAAAAAACAATACAATAACAGGAGGAACAACTAATGTCAAAAGAGATATATTTTAGTGATGATGCAAGAAATAAATTATACAACGGTGTAAAACAATTAGCCGATGCAGTAAAAGTAACAATGGGTCCAAGAGGTAGAAATGTACTACTTCAAAAAGCATTTGGAAGCCCAGCTATTACAAAAGATGGTGTAAGTGTAGCTAGAGAAATTGAGCTTCCAGATGCACTAGAAAATATGGGTGCTCAACTTGTAAAAGAAGTTGCAAGTAACACTAACGATGAAGCTGGAGATGGAACAACAACAGCTACAGTATTAGCTCATAGTATTTTTAAAGAGGGGCTTAGAAATGTAACAGCTGGAGCTAATCCTGTTCAATTAAAAAGAGGTATGGACAAAGCGAGTGAGCAAATCTTGGAAGAGCTTAAAAAAATCTCAAAAGTTGTAGATACAAAAGAACAAATTGCTCAAGTTGCTACAATCTCAGCGAATAGTGATAGTGCTATTGGAGATATGATTGCAGAAGCTATGGACAAAGTTGGAAAAGATGGAGTGATTACTGTTGAAGAAGCAAAAGGGATCAATGACGAGCTTGATGTAGTTGAAGGTATGCAATTTGACAGAGGGTATTTAAGTCCTTATTTTGTGACAAATACAGATAAAATGATAACAGAGATGAGCAATCCTTATTTCTTACTTGTTGAGAAAAAAATCACAAGTTTAAAAGAACTTTTACCAATTTTGGAAGCTGTAAATCAAACACAAAGACCTCTTGTGATTATAGCTGAAGATGTAGAAGGTGAAGCTTTATCAACACTTGTGGTAAATAGAATTAGAGGTAGCCTGAATATTGTTGCGATCAAAGCTCCGGGATTTGGAGATAGAAGAAAAGCTATGCTTGAAGATATTGCAATCCTTACAGGTGGTAAAGTGATTTCTGAAGAATTAGGAATGACACTTGAAAGTACAACAATAGAGATGCTTGGAACTGCTGCAAAAGTTGTTGTTGATAAAGATAATACTACTATCGTAGATGGTGCAGGTGACAGTGCAAATGTAGAACAAAGAATTTCACAAATCAGAAATGAAATTGCAAATACTACAAGTGATTATGATAAAGAAAAACTTCAAGAAAGACTTGCAAAATTAAGTGGTGGTGTTGCTGTTATTAAAGTTGGAGCTCCAACAGAAACAGAAATGAAAGAGAAAAAAGATAGAGTTGATGATGCTCTAAGTGCTACAAGAGCTGCTGTTGAAGAAGGTATTGTTGTAGGTGGTGGTGCTGCACTTATTAAAGCTGCTGCTAAAGTAAACCTTGAACTTGAAGGTGATGAACAAATTGGAGCTGATATTATTATCAGAGCTGTTGCAGCTCCACTTAAACAAATTGCTCAAAATGCCGGATATGATGCCGGAGTTGTTGCAAACGAAGTATCTAAGGCATCAGATTCAAATGTAGGTTTCAATGCAGCAACAGGTGAATATGTAGATATGTTTGCTGCTGGTATCGTTGATCCTACAAAAGTTGAAAGAGTTGCTATGCAAAATGCTGTGTCTGTTGCTTCATTGTTATTGACAACAGAAGCTACTGTAAGTGATATAAAAGAAGATAAAACACCACTACCACCAATGCCTGACATGGGTGGAATGGGTGGAATGCCGGGTATGATGTGAGACTCGTAAAAATCGTGAACTGCTTCACGATTTTAGAGTCGGAACCGAAGCTGTTGTGTGAATGAAATGAACACCAGCGAAGGCTGTTCCATTTGTTCGGAACCGAAGCTGTTGTGTGAATGAAATGAACACCAGCGAAGGCTGTTCCATTTGTTCGGAACCGAAGCTGTTGTGTGAATGAAATGAACACCAGCGAAGGCTGTTCCATTTGTTCGGAACCGTAGGCGATGTGATGAGTGAAATGATAAAATAAGGATAACCATGATAAAAGTATATGGTATAAAAACTTGTGGTAGTGTTAGAAAAGCATTAAAATTTTTTAAAGATAATAATATAGAAATTGAGTTTATAGATATCCGTAAAAATCCATTAGAATGTGAAACAATACATTCATTTGCATCATATATTGATGTTGATAAGTTATTCAATAATAAAGGCACAAAATATAGACAATTAGAATTAAAAAATTTTAATCTTGATAAAAATGCTAAACTAGAATGGCTTTGTAAAGAAAATATGTTATTAAAGCGACCTATTATTCAAACATCTGATACTATATTATGTGGTGTTGATGAAAAGCTATGGAGTGACTTATTTCAATAAATAGAGAGTGTAAAATAAACTGTGTAAACCCACCATTTTGTTTTTAATTACCTCTCATATTTTGCCATAATTTCACTGAAAAATATACTCAACTGAGGATAAATTTCACTCCAATTTCTAATACTTGTTCTATTTCATTTTTCTTGTTGTTGATACTTGAGATAATATCTCTATAGTTACAGTTTTATTATACATATATAGCTTCTTTGTCTATTCTATGTTTTAGATAAGGGTTCATTTTATCTCTTACCCTTACTATATCAATATCTGTTTTAAATAGTTGTTTTAAATCTTCTTTAAAGTGTACCAATGCAAA
>Ga0256828_1001159_pt1 | contig 16752 bp, 17 predicted proteins | sample CV88metaG_FD_185993 | JGI IMG/M metagenome (GOLD analysis project Ga0256828, IMG submission 185993) | Hydrothermal vent microbial communities from East Pacific Rise, Pacific Ocean - CV88 | ecosystem: Environmental > Aquatic > Marine > Hydrothermal vents | place: Pacific Ocean: East Pacific Rise...
CATAATGATGAGAAAAATATAGTCAAATGTGTAGAAGCCAAAGAGTATGGTATCGCTAAGGTTGTAGCTATCAACAATGATAAGTCATACTACAACCTAATGCATAAGATGGGATTGGTAGTTGTAAGAGGTAGTAAAGCCAGTGCTACTTTTGAGATACTAGAAAAAATCTCTTCAAGTTCTATCGTCACGCAAAGACACTATTGTGGTGGTATGGGAGTACTTTTTATGAGAAAGATATATCCAAACTCTCAGCTTATAGGTAAGTCCATAAAACATAAAGTTATCAAAGACACAAGAGTACTGATAACAAGAGATGATAAGATATATGATGCGAGTGAACTACAAAGTTTCAAACAAGATGATATCATAGTATTAGCAGGTGATATAAAAAGAAAAGAAGATATGCAAAGATGGATTTATTCTCTATAAAAAGTATAGCTAAGTTTATAGCATTTATTGGTATAGCTTTGAGTGTTTTTTTGGGTAGTGCTATAGCTGTAGGCTTATACTATGGTGAAGATATTACAGATTTTTTTATCTTTGATATGCTTTTATTTTTGTTTAATGCTACTATTTTGTTGTTGCTTAGAGATTATGAAGTCAAGCTTAGCATAAAAGAGGGGATACTCTCTGTCAATATCGTGTGGGTTTTACTTGGAGTTGTAGGGGCTATACCGTTGGTGCTTTATACTCATGTCTCATTTGTAGATGGTTTTTTTGAATCTATAAGTGGTTTTACTACAACAGGGGCTACTATATATACAGATATAGAGTCTCTGCCCAAACATATACTTTACTTAAGAAGTTTGATGCATTGGCTTGGTGGTATGGGGATTATCGTACTTGGAGTAGGGCTTTTCTCACTTATCAATCCTAGTGGTTCGATGGCTTTGTTTAAGGCTGAAGCTACTGGTATCAAGATGGAAAAAAGTACACCAAAGATAAAAGATACAGCATTAAGACTTTGGGGAATTTATCTACTACTTACTATCACTGATATGATACTTCTCAAAATAGCTGGTATGGGGTGGTTTGATGCACTTAACCATGCATTTTCTACCATCTCTACAGGAGGATTTTCTACCAAAAACAGTTCGTTGGGATATTTTGACTCTTATGCTATATTTTGGATTACTACAGTTTTTATGGTACTTTCAGGGATTAACTTCCTAGCACATTTGAGATTTATCAGTAGTAGAGATATCAAAGCTTATAGAAGCGAAGAGATATATTGGTATCTAGGAGTTTTTGTAGTGTTGTCTATTTTGCTTAGTTTGGATGATATATGGATAGATAACGATAACTACTTTCATGCACTTACACACTCATTTTTTACTATAGCATCAGTTATGACTACTACAGGATTTGCTACACTTGATTATGCACAGTGGGGAGCATTGGCTATATCTATCATATTTGTAGCTATGCTTATAGGTGGTAATGCAGGAAGTACAGCAGGTGGAGTAAAAGTGATAAGATATATCGTACTGTTCAAAAATATCCGTATGCAGTTTCACCAAATCCTACACCCAAAAGCGATACTCAATGTATTTATAGATGGTAAAAAAATCTCACCATTTGTTATCACATCTACTACAGGATTTATATTTTTGTTTATCATGACAAATATGCTAGTAACTATATATCTTTTTGCTAGAGGATATGATGCTATGACATCTATATCTACAGCCTTAGCAACTGTAGGTAACATAGGTCCAGGATTTGCACTTACAGGTCCAGCTTGTAACTATGCATTTTTTGGAGATATTGATAAGATTATCTTATCATTTGCTATGCTTATAGGAAGATTGGAGTTTTATACTGTATTACTGCTTTTAAGTAGGGGATTTTGGAGAAAGTTTTAAGAATCTTTAGGAAAAAATAGTGAGTAACAAATATATAAAAATCATTCAGCAAATTTTAAAACAACAAGATAGATATGATTTATCTGTAAAACTTGAAAATTGTTATTATGAAGACTATATAGTAGATGGCTGTAATGGAGGTATAGGTGAAATAAAGCTTTTTATACATCCAAATAATTTTTTATTTTTTAAAAATGAACTATCAAAAGATGATAACGATTTGCTTATAACTCTTTTTGATAGTTTGCCTCATAATTATTATGAGATAAACTCACTTGTTTTTGCGATAGATACTAATATTATAATAGAAAAGATTACAGATACCATATATATTTTTGTAGATGAAGCTGGTGATATGGATTTTTCTAAAAATGGTACAAAACATTATATGTTTAGTTTTTTAGTAAAAAAACGACCTTTTAAACTGCATGAGTATATATCAAATTATAGATATACTTTACTTGAGAATAATCTTAGTAAATTTAGTAATTTCAAAGTAGATATAGAGGCTTTTCATGCAAGTTATGATAACAAATATGTTAGAGATGAACTTTTTAATATCATCGAGACATTTGAAAAAGAGGCTGTTAAAGTTTATTCTTATATCTTAGAAAAACCAAAAGTAGAGCCTTTAAAAAGAAAAGATAAAGATAGCTTTTATATAGAAAATCTAAAATATTCTATCCAAAGACTTTTGGATAAATTTGATATAGATACACACTTTATTATCATTACAGATAGATTACCACTAAAACAAAATAAGAAAAAACAGATTAAAGCCTTAAAAGAGGGGATAAACAATTATATATCAAATAAAAAGTTAGATATAAGATATGATATTTTTCATCACTGTAGTGCTTCAAGTGTAAATTTGCAAATCATAGACTATATAAGTTGGGCTATATTTAGAAAATATGAGAGAAATGATATAAAATACTATGATAAAATCAAAAAATATATACTTGATGAAGAATTAATGACAAAAGAGAGAAAAATAAACCATTATGAAATATGACCCATCTACCTATCCGAAGAAGCCTCCCTTGGAGTCTTGTCAGTAGATGGGAACCTTTGATGGTTATTATATCATAAATAGAGTATAAAAGTCAAAAGAACAATAAAGATTTTGATACAACTCAATAACTCCATAAACATATTTGAGTATAATAAAACAATTTTACAAAAGAGGGATATGATGAGATATTTATTTGCGATATTGGTACTTTTATTGTCTATGCAGACACTTCAAGCAAAAGAGAAGTATTTTGTAGTTGAAAGAGAGAACAACTCATTAGCTATCATTGAAGATGGTTTAACCAAAAGATATATGAAAGATATGCACAATATGAATCATGGTATTGTTAAGTTTGATGGTGATGATGCTTATCTTATCAGTCGTGATGGGTATGTAGTGAAGTTTGACCCAAAAACAGAGAAAAAAGAAGCTGAGTACAAAACAAGCAAGAGTGCTATAGGATTTGTTATAGGCAAAAACTATGTAGCTGTAGCAAACTATGATGACAAATCTGTTGATATACTAAGTAGAGATTTGACACCTATACAGAAGATAAAAACAGGTTCTAAAAATGTAGGTATCAAGATATACAAAGATATGCTTATCTTTGCACAAATGGATAATGACAAAGTAAGTGTATATAAAGAAGATAAACTAAAAGATGGAGTTCCTACTTTTAAAAAATTAAAAGAGTTTGATGTAGGGAAGATGCCTTTTGATGCTATGATACAAGGCAATACATATATAGTAGGATTTTTCCTTACTAAAGGTTTTGGTGTAGTAGATCTTGATAAGATGACATATAAGCTTATCAAAGTGACAGCAGATGGTGACAAACCTGTACTTAAAGTACCACATTTTGGTTTCTGGTCACTTAGCAAAGACAAAACTTTCATCCCAGCAGTAGGAGATAACAAAGTTCTTGTATATGATAAAAAGTTTAACTTTATCAAAAACATATCAGTTCAAGGTTTGCCTGTATTTACTTCACTAAGTCCTGATAAAAAGTATATAGCTATTACATTCTCAGGTAAAGATTTTCCTACTATTCAGATAGTAGATACACAAACTCTTAAAGTGATAAAAACATTTAATTTCCCTGCAAAAGTACTTCATGTAAGATGGTCAAATGAGTATCCTCAATTATATGTTTCAGTTAATGGAGCAGACCAAGTAAGTGTGATAGATACAAAAGATTGGTATCTTGAGAGAGATATATATCAAGTTAAAAGACCTTCAGGAATTTTCCTCTACAACTACTAAAAATTTGTAGCTTTATGCTACAAATACCATACCGTTTGACCAAAATCAATCTTTTTTCTTATATCTTCTACTATAATTACAATCGAGTTAATTTAAAAAGGAGAAAAGATGACATTTTCTAACTCACTCGAGTTGTTAAAGTTTCACGAAACAGCTTATACCATCTATGCATTGATGATTATATCAGTGGTTGCATGGTTTGGTTATAATCTAACTCGCGAAAACGCTAAGTCGATTGTTCGTATCCCATTTTATGGGTATATGGCTTTCTTGGTTGCAGGTGGTGTTGGTCACCATATCTTCACCTACAATGCTATCCCATGGGTATCTCAAGATATCACAAGACATGATATAAAACCAGATCAATCTTATGAATTTGAGATTGAGAAACATAAATGGGTAGGACTACCAAAACAGATAGTAGTTCAGTGTGGTCAAACTGTTAAGTTTGATGTACATAGCCGTGACTTAGTTTATGGTTTTGGTCTATTTAGAAAAGATGGTACACTTGTTACTCAAATGCAAGTAAACCCAGGTACTGATGTAAATGGTATCTTGGATTCAAATGATATGTTGTGGACATTTAACCACAATGGTGTATTTGATCTTACTTCTACAGAGTACTCTGGACCTGAACAATATTCAGAAGATGGGAAAAAGGATCTTATGTTAGTAAAAGACTTTGTTAAAGTTGTAGGGTGTAAAGATGGAGGTGCCAAATGAGTATTATGAAAAATCTAATCCATGGTACTAACTTTGATGCAGATAGCTTAAATGCATTACAAAAGGTTACTCTTAGAGCTGTTGTAATGTCATTTTTATTCTTCGGATTGGTTGCAATCGAAGGTATGATTATGAAATTGGTAGTTACAGGACCTAATAATCCACTACCAGAAATGTTCTCACATCCTCAGCATTACTTCTCAATCATGACTGTTCACCCGATAGTTGGTATCTTTGGTTCAACTTATCAGTTGGTATTTGCAGCATTTATGTTCTTGGTTCCATTCTTGACTAAGAAGCCACTTTATAGTGTAAAACTAGCAAATGCAGTATGGATTTTGATCACTGTTGGTACAGCACTAGCTTGGATAGCTGCTTTTGTATGGCAGTATGCTCCACTTTATACACTATATTGGCCACTACCAGCTGATACTGAGCAGTTTAGTGTTGTTGGTGGTATAGTATTTATCCTTGGTGTTGCTTTGATTATGCTTGGAACATTTGGATTTATCTATAACATCTATGCAACTATCTTTGCTAGAGTTGGTGTTCACAAAGACAAAACAACAAAAGAGCTTCTAATCTCTGGTTTTGGTATCGATGGTATGCTTAACTTGTGGCATAAGCTTACAGGTAAACCACCTTACTCAAAAGAACCAGCATTGGCACTTCCAGTTGTTGCTATCTTCCGTGGTACTGTAGATACATTCCTAGATGCAGTAGTAATTCTAAGTGCTGGTGTACTAGTACTTGTTTACTTGCTATTTGATGCAGCAGGACATCCACTAAATGTAGCAGCAGTTGATGCTTTACTTTATAAAAACTACTTCTGGTGGGGACTTGACCTTGTTGCTGATGGTTTGGTACTTATCTATGTAGCTGGTTCTTGGTATCTTTTGGCTACATTGATTACAGGTCAAAAACTATTTATGGAAAATGTGGCAAGAGCTGCTTTGATGTTAGAGCTTCTTGTATCTTGGATGGTATGGTCTCACCACCTACTAGCTGACCAAGGACAACCAGAAATGATGAAACTAATCTCAGGGGAGATGGTTACAGCCTTTGAGCTTCTAACTCAAGGTTTGGCACTATTTATTACACTAGTTACATTATGGAAAGCTAGACCACTTAAAATGACTATGGAGCTTAAATACCTTCTTGGTGGTTTGGTAGGATTTGGACTAGCAGTTCCAGCAGCGATTATCCAAGCAGATATGGGTATGAACAGAGTTCTTCACAATACTCAGTGGATTATCATGGCGCATGTTCACATCGCTCTTATCGTAGGTCTTTATATGACACTTTATAGTGCATTGTATGTACTTTGGCCAATCGTTACTAACAACACAAAAATGTTTAGTAGCAAAATGTCAAATATCCACTTCTGGATGTACCTAATCGGTGGTATCGGAATGGGTGCATTTGGTGGTATGGCAGGACTAGATGGTATGCTTCGTCGTCACCTTTATGTGAACGGTGAGTTCAATACATTGATGGTTCTAGCAGCTATTTGTGGTACTATGGTACTTGTAGCATGGTTTATATTCTTGCTAAATATCGTACTTTCAGTAGGTATTAAAGGACTTATCGGTATCTTTATGCCAGCAAAAGATCCTACAGCTTCTTATGGTATCGAGCCTGAAACAGTGGCAGAAAACCATAAAGCGTAATCTTTCTTTATATGAGTAGAGGCTTTGCCCTCTGCTTATCTCTTGTCTAAAATTTTTTTATATTCTATAACCGTATAGCATATATAAAAATTTTATTATTAGGATATAGCGTGACACATTTACCTAGAGTTGCATTAGAGATAAAAACAGTTGGTTTGTATGATTTGGTGCTTCAAGATGTACAGAGAATTCTTGGAAAGAACAGAGTAAGCGAAGAAGAGATTCTTCAAGTTATGAAAGATCATCCAGAGATATACGAAGACTACAAACAGATCAATGTCGAGTACAATCTAAGCAATATCCATCTAAGAAATATAGACTTAGATAAAATTGCTCCAGAAGCAAAAGAGAAAGCTAAAAAGATAAACGAAAACTTGGATTTGCTTAGAGAGATAGAAAAATATACTCTTGATTTTGAACAGAGTTCAACTTTGGTTATTATATTTTCTGTTGAGTTTTTTGTACTATTTTCTGTGCAGTATTTTATCGTACTGTTAGATTTGAAAGAGTGGCAGTGGTGGATATATAGTTTCTTTGCTATGTCTATAGTAGCAGCATGGTTTTATGCTAAAAAAGAGAGAAAAGTGTATGAGACAAACAATGCTATCTTTGAAAAAGTATATGAAGAGACTTTGGAGATGATAAAAGAGTTAGAAGAGCAAGGATATCTTAAAAAATCAGACCTTATTATAGAGAGTTGTGATGAGCACATTTAAGCCTATAGATATCAAGTTCACTTGGAACAAAGATTTAGCCATCAAAGCTAGTAAACTTTTTTATGACTGGGATATGAGAAACTCAGGTAAACGATATGTGGGATGGCTTTTTATAGCACTAACACAGTTTGCGATAGTTGGTGCTTTAAAACACAATGTATTTGGGCTTTTGTTTGTATCTACATTTTTGGTGATATATTGGTACTATATCAGATGGTATCTAAGAAAAGGTATGATATCTAACTACTATGACAAATCAGGTATAGATGATACAAAAGTACACTTTCAACTTACAGAAGATGGACTTTACTATGACAAAGATTTGATAGATTGGGATCATATCTATAGAGTTATTAGGTTTGATGATGGGATACTTCTTCAAACTCTCAATCATACTTTGTTTTTTGATAACAGTGCATTCAAAAATGATGATGAAGTACAGAGATTTTTAAATATCATGAAACAAAAAGGTAAACTACAAGGATAGGTATGGAGTATTTGTATATAGGTCTTATTATACTATTTTTAGCTGCTATTGTTGTAGTAGGTGTTACTATGGATAAAGAGGACTTAGAAAAGTAGTATTTAATTGTCTTAAATCAACCAAAGATTATAAAAAAGTTGTTATTATCTTTTATTATAAAAAGGATAAGGTATGCAACTAAAACTGAAAACTGTTTTTATATCTTTATTGATGTTGACTTTAGCAAATGCACAAGATGGCAAAAAAGTATTTGAGACATACTGTTGGGGATGTCATCACCAAACTGCTGTAGCTTTTGGACCACCATTTTCTCAGATAGCATCCAAAAGAAGTGCAGATGAGATAAAAGCTATGATAACTGACCCAGCTTCTGTATCGAAAGTTTTTGGTTATAAAAGAAATGCTATGCCAAAACTCAAACTAAATCCAGAAGAGTTAGATGCTATCACAAAGTATATCTTATCATATAAATCAAAGGATAGTAAATAATGTTTAGACTCTCAAATCTACTTAGTTCAGTAGTAGAACAAAAACCATCTCGTGTACTTAATGGAAGTATAGCTATATGGAATTTTACAAACAGATGTAATTTAAGCTGTTTACACTGCTACTCCAAAGCTGACTTGGATGCAGTTGATACACTTGATACTCAAACTATCCTAGATACTTTACCAAAACTCAAACAAAGTGGTGTTAAGTTTATCATATTTTCAGGTGGAGAGCCACTAACTAGAAAAGACCTTTTTGATATAGCCCTTCGTTGCAAAGAGCTTGGTATCATCACATATCTATCTACCAATGGATTATATGTCAAAAACTCCAATGCACTCAAAATCCTAGAGACATTTGATTATGTGGGGATTAGTATAGATGGTTCACCTGATGTTCATGATAAGTTTAGAGGGCTTAAAGGTTCATTTGAAGAGTCTATGAAAGCTGTAGATTTGCTAAACAGTTTTGGCAAGAAAAAGGTAGGGATTAGATTTACTATCACAAAAGATACTTTTGATGATTTGAAGTTTATATTTGAATTGGCCCAAAAACACTCTATACCAAAGATTTATATCTCTCATCTAGTTTATAGTGGTAGAGGGCTTGATAACTTGGCTATGGATTTGAGTAAAGATCAAAGAAAAGAGGCAGTGGATTATATCATAGATAAAGCTTTTGAGTATTATGATAACGATACAGGCATAGAGATAGTCACAGGCAATATGGAGATGGATGCTATAGTATTTTATGATAAGTTTAAAGCTAAGTACCCACAACTAGCCGAAGATATGTTAGCAAGACTTAAAGCATGGGGTGGAAATAGTGCTGGTAAAAAACTACTTAACATTGATAGTGAAGGGTTTGTCAAACCAGATCCATTTTTCCCATATAAAGTAGGCAATATCCTAACACAAGATTTTTATGATATATGGGTAGAGCATCCAAATGAGATACTACAAAAACTTCGTCAAGAACCAAGAGAGTTGGGTGGTAAATGTAGTGATTGTAAGTATCTTGATATATGTAATGGTGGTTCAAGAAGTAGAGCTTATGCTATACATGGAGACCTTTGGGCAGAAGACCCATCTTGCTATATCAATATCGACTAAAAACAACAAAAATTAAAATGGAGAGTAAAATGGGGAAAGTATATCTAACAGGTGCAGGTCCAGGAGATATAGATCTTTTGACTGTAAAAGCACTAAGAGTTGTAAGAGAAGCTGATGTTATCATATATGATAGATTGGCAAATCCAGATATACTAAAAGAAGCAAAAGATGGGTGTGAATTTGTATATGTTGGTAAAGAAGATTCTCATCATACCTTACCACAAGAGCAGATAAATGAAGTGATATATCAAAGTGCATTGAAGTATGAAAATGTAGTGAGATTAAAAGGTGGTGATCCACTAGTGTTTGGTAGAGGTGGTGAAGAGGGTATATACCTAAGAGAAAGAGGTATATCTTTTGAGTTTATACCAGGTATTACTTCTGCTATAGCAGTACCAGAGTATGCTGGTATCCCTGTAACTCACAGGGGTATTACAGTGTCTTTTAGAGTTGTTACAGGACATGAATCAACCAACAAAGACCACTCTCAAATCCCTTGGGAAAACTACAAAACAGATGATACTATAGTCTTTTTGATGGGGCTTCATAGACTAGATAAGATAACTAAAAAACTCATAGAGATAGGCAAACCCAAAGATCATCCAATAGCAGTGATAAGTAGAGGTACAAGACCTGATGAGAAAACAGTAGTAGGAACTCTTGAAAATATCTATGAAAAAGCCAAAGATTTACCTACACCAGCACTTATTGTTGTAGGTGAAGTTGTAAACTTAAGAGAACAGTTAAGTTGGTTTGAAAAGTAGCACTTATAAAAAAAATATTGTAAAATTATTTAAAATAGGACTCTTTTTATCTTACTTAGTGTATATTACGATAAAAAATTAAGGGTAGTAATGTACAAATTAGAAGAGATACCTATTTTTTCAAAATTAAGTGAATCTCATCTAAGAGAATTATATGATAATACCTATATTAAATATTTTACTAAAGATTCTATAGTCTTTTATGAAGGGGATAGTAGTAAGTACTTATATATTCTTCTTGAAGGAAGTATCAAGCTTTATAAAACGACACCAAAGGGTACGCAAGTACAAATCAATCGTTTAGATGCTCCTTCTCTTATAGGTGAATATGCATGTTTTGAACAGGTTCCGTATCCTGCAACATGTGAGTTTGTATCAGATGGATGTATGGGAATGCTACCTTATGATGAAGTCTATAGATATCTAGGTAATCCACAATTTTCTTTAGAAATTATCAAATCCTTAACAGGCAAAGTATTGCTTCTGTCATCCTTGGTTCATAAAGAGACAGTGCTGTCTTCAGAGGCTAAAGTTGCTGATTTGATAGTTAGAAATATCTCAGTTTTTGAAAGACTTAAAAATAATGAGATAGCTTCTATGCTAAACCTAACACCAGAAACATTTTCAAGGATATTAACCAAGTTTAAAAAGCAGGGTATTATAAAAGTAGAAAAACATAAAGTAACAGTTCTTGAATGTGAAATGTTATACAATATAGTAGAAACAAATACTATCAAAGATTGCACAAACTGTATAGTTAATTTTAAAAAAAAGATAGGTTATGAAGAGTAATTATACATACTCTTCTTCCCACTTTTCAAACGCATCATCAAAGTAAACTAGTCTCTGCTTTTTGAACTCTACACTAGAGTATAGTTTGGAGTATTTGTCAAGTTTGTTTTCTTGTGCCATTTGAGCTATAAGTTCATCACACTCTTCTTGAGTCTTGGCATGAACCATGGCAAATAGATTATAAGGCCAGTTTGGATATTTGGGACGAAGGTAGCAGTGGCTTACTGCTGAGAACTCAGCTAACTTTCTGCCTATCTCTTCACCTTTACTCTCATCTACATCCCATACACTCATAGCATTGGCACCAAACCCTGCTTTTCGGTGGTTGAGTATAGTAGCAAACCTTCTCATCACTCCAGCATCTTTGAGTATATGTGCTATCTCAAAAAATCTATCATAACTCATACCAAGCTTATCTATAGCATCTTTGAAAGGTTCTTTGGTGATAGGGATATCTTTTTGAAGTTCTTTGATAACTGCTATATACTCATCGGTTAGTTCTATATCTTTGTGATTTACTTTTTTGACTTTCTCTTTTTTGGCTTTTTTGCCTGTAGTATCCATCTTGACAGATATCTTAAACATCTTTAAAGTTGGCAAGATGATAGCATCACTAGCACCTGTTTTTTTCTGAAGTATCTCTATAGTTTTTTCAAGTCCAAGTTTGCTATTTGGTGATACTGCCATAGTAAACCAGATATTAAACTCATGATTTCTTAGATAGTTGTGGCTTACCCCTGGATGGGCATTGATGATTTGTGAAGCACTGTCTATCAACTCTTCATCTACTTTGAATGCTACAAGAGATGACTTATACCCAAGTCTTTTGGTATCAAATATAGCAGAAGTTTGACGGATGATTTTGTCATCTTTGAGTTTGCTTACCATATCTATAACTTCATCTTCACTACAACCTAGCTTACTAGCTATATCCAAAAACGGTCTTTGAGTCATAGGAAAAGCATTTTGCATCTCATAAAGTAGTTCATTTTCTATCATATATATCACTCCATTAAATCGTATGTGAGATTATAGTGCATTTGGGATTTGTTTATGTTGATATGTGTCAACAAGGTTTTTACAAATAGATTTTAAAGTTTAAAAATGATTAAATTGCCTTATTTTATAGAATTTTAAAGAAAAAGTCCTATAAAAATAGCAAAATTTTTACTATTATAATAGTATAATTTATAAAAAAGAGGTGGTTTTTTATGTTAGAACGAAGTATTACTCCTATTCTTGATACAGCTTTACAAATCTCTCCTATTGTTTTACTCAAAGGGGCTAGACAAGTAGGTAAATCAACCCTTGCTATGCAGAAAAATCAAAACTATATTGTGCTTGATGATGTATCTACTCGTATCAATGCCAAAGATGATCCCAAAAGGTTTATTGAAACTTTGAGTAAACCTGTTACTATTGATGAGATTCAAAAAGTACCTGAACTGTTGGAGGCTTTGAAAATTTATATTGATAAACATAGACATAATGGAGATTTTCTTATTACAGGTAGTGCAAATATATTAGATATGAAAACAACCAAAGATACTTTAGCAGGTAGGATTATAGAGATAGATCTTTATCCGTTTAGCCTCAAAGAAAAAGCTAAAAAAGCCAAAGAAAATATAGTAGATATGCTTTTTAGATATCAATTTGTATCTCAAAAGATAGATACAAACCAAATGGTAAAAGAGATACTAAAAGGTGGGTATCCTGATGTGCAGAATCTTACAACCCCTTTAGAAAAAAAGCTTTGGTTTAGTTCATATGTGAGTACTTATATAGAAAGAGATGCTAGAGATTTAGGGGAGTTTAGAGATATAGATAGTTTTTATAGATTTGTCAATATCATAGCTTCTCGTAGTACAGCACTACTCAATAAATCCAAAATAGCCAAAGAAGTAGGCATAAGAATAGAGACAGTTGAGAACTATCTAGTAATCTTACAACAGACTTTTCAACTTCAACTATTGAGACCATTTTATGATAATATAGGTAAACAGTTTGTCAAATCATCTAAGATTTTTTTAAATGATACAGGGTTAATGAGCTATTTTTTAGGGATTTATACTATAGAGCAGTTTGAAGCCTCTAGTTATAAAGGAGCATTAGTAGAGACCTTTGTTTTTAATGAATTGCTGAAACATATATCTTTTACGATAGATGACACTAAGTTATATCATTATCTTACAAATGATAAAAAAGAGATAGATTTTATACTTCAAAGAAACAATCAAATAGTAGCTATAGAGGTTAAATCCTCATCAAAAGTAGGTAAAGATGACTTTAGGCATATTCTGGATTATCAGAAAAAATCGTCTAATGATATTTTAGGTGTAGTCTTTTATATGGGAGAAAATATTTTACATATTAACGATAGATGTGTGGCTCTTCCTTTGGGTTTTTTGGCTTAAAAGATAACTTTATTTAGGGAGTACTAAACCCTTACTACCTTCATAAGTAGTAAGAGTTTATGATAGTTAGTTGGCTTCTGGTTTAGGTGTGGAAGTGGTTACTGCTGGTAGATGTGGATACTCTACTGTAGGCATCTTACCATCTAGTGCTTTGAAAAATGTTGCTATATCTTTGACTTCATCATCTGTTAGGTTGATACCTAGTTGTGTTTCACCCATGATTTTTATTGCCTCTTTGATATCCCATACGGCACCATTGTGATAGTAAGGTGCTGTTTGAAGTATATTTCTAAGAGTTGGTGTTTTTACCATACCATTTTTATCACCCTTGAAGTCACCTACATTTGCATACTTGTATGGTTTGACAAGTGGGAACTTTTGCATACTTCCACCGATACCTACACCTGTATGACAAGCAGTACAACCTTTGTCTATAAATGTTTTCAAACCTTTTTTCTCTTCAGGTGTAAGAGCATCTTCTTTACCGTTTAAAAACTCATCAAATCTTGATGGAGTTACTAATGTTCTTTCAAATGCACCTATAGCATCAGCTATATGCTTAAATGATATCTTATCATCACCAAATGCTTTTTTGAACATCTCTTTATATTCTGGCATAGAGCTGATACGATCTACTGCCATCTCTTTGCTTATAGCCATCTCCGGTGCTGCTTGCATAGGTCCTTGTGCTTGGTCTTCTAGATCTGGTGAACGACCATCCCAAAACTGTCTTGACATAAATACAGCATTATAAACTGTAGGTGAGTTTAGATGGTGTGGGTTTGCAGTCCATTTGTGACCTATAGCAGCACTGACACCATCTACCCCACCTGTAGCTAGGTTGTGACAAGTGTTACAAGAGATGAGGTTGCTTTTTGAAAGTCTAGGTTCAAAGTACAAATCTTTTCCTAGTTCTATCTTTGCATCATTTAGTTTGTTATTTGGATTGTCTATAAGTTTTAGCAACTCATTTTTATCAGTTGGTATTGGTTTGAGTCCAGCCTTTTTTGCATCATCTAGTAGTGATGCAGATGCTATGACACTTAGTAGAAGTGATGTAGAAACTATCTTTTTTATCATCTATCGTCCTTTATATTAGTTTTTATAAAAAGTATTATAGTATAAAAAAACTTAAATGATAATTATTTTCTTTTAGTAAAAATAGTTTGTCTGATTATCTGCTTTATTATAGTCAGGTGTTGAATATATAATTGTTCAATATTCAACGCCTCGTATCTACTACCATATCAAAAAAGTGTTGATATATATCAATACTACCTTATATATAGTTTTGTTATAGTATCAAAGAGATTGTATAAAGGTGTGTTATGTCGTATTTTCCTATGTATATGGATATGAGTGGGCTTAGAGTGTTGGTTGTGGGAGGTGGAGCTATTGCTTGTGAGAAGCTTGAAAAACTTGTAGAGTTTACCAAAGATATCACGGTTATAGCACCAGATGTATCGCTACAAACTCATCAGCTTATCAAAGATAACTGTTTGAGCTTATACCAAAGAGTATATCACCAAGGGGATATAAATGGGTTTGATATAGTTATCGTTGCTACTGATACTATAGAGCTTCACAAAAGTATATATGAAGAGAGTAGGGGCAGTAGAGTGCTTGTAAACTCTGTGGATGATACTGCTTATTGTGATTTTATCTTTCCGTCATTTATCAAAAGGGATGATTTGATAGTATCTTTTTCTACTAGTGGTGCATCTCCTGCTTTTGCTAAACAGATACGACGATATTTTGAAGATGTTTTGCCACAAGATATATCAGAGTTTCTTGCCAAAATGAAAGAGTTACGCCGTCAATTACCAAAAGGTAAAGAGAGAATGGCATACTTTGAGAAGTTGGTTAAAGAATATTTTGAAAAAAACTTCAAAAATTGATTTATATCAACAAGTTTATAAGTTTATAGGCATATAATTCAGAAAATTTAATTAAGGAGAAATTATGTCTGATATACAAAAAGAGCAGATAGAAGTTATGGGAGCTACAGTTCCTTTCTTTACATATACTATGGGAGAGACTCAGTACTTTGAGTTTGATACAAGCAAATGTGGACCACCAGATCCAATGGTAAATGCGATGGCTGGATTGAAACTTATAGATGCACCAAACAAAAAACTAGTGATGATAAACCACAAAAAACCTATGGGATTGCTTGAAAAAATCTCAGCAAATTTTGATATCGCTGATGAAGCATTGCCAGATGGTAGAGTAAAGCTTGTATTTTCTTATAAAGAAGGAGAGAGTGAACAAGCTAATCTAAATGATGCTTCTTGTGCTGGATAAGTCATGAATCCAATGTCAAAGGAGTTCGCTCCACCACTCAAACTTATCGCTCCATTTTTTAAGTATGGAGTGATTTTTTATCTTATATCGATGGTTTCATTGCTATTTTTGTCTCCATCTTTTGATTTTCATCAGTTTAGTGTAGCAGGATGGGTGCATCTTTTTATGCTGGGCTTTGTGATGATGGTTATCTTTGGTGCTATGGCACAGCTTATCCCTGTAGTGCTTGAAGTAGGGCATGTGGTAGTTGATGTGTATTATGTGATACTTCCACTACTAGGGATTGGTAGTGCTATGATGGTGGCTGGTTTTTGGGTAGATATGTCTATACTTCCTTATGGAGGGCTTTTGGTTCTTACATCTATGCTTATCTTTGCTATGGAAAACTTAGCAACACTCAAAAAGACGAAGCTAACAGGTATCACAGTTGATACTATCAAATGGAGTAATGGATATTTGCTTCTTGGTATATTGACAGGATTTTTCTTGGCTTTGGGGTTCAATGGACTTTTTAGTATAGATATCGCATTGATGTTAAAAGCACATGTATATGCAGTGATAGGTGGGTATGTTATGCTTACTATCATAGGTTTGTCACTTACTTTGATACCTATGTTTTCACTAGCACATGGGTTTGATGAGACTTCAATACACAGAGCTTTTAAGCTACTTATCACAGGTGTGGGTATCGTGTTTTTAGGTGCTTTACTCTCATCTCAGATGGTGATGAACTTAGGATACCTTATATCATTTATAGGTATAGTTTTTTATATACATCAGATATACATCATAGCTATGCTTACAGTTAGAAAAGAGCTTGATATCTGGGCTAAGTCTATGATATTTGCTTTTGGTTCACTGATATTTGCGATGATGACATTTGTAGTGTTTATGATGACTAATGATACAGCTATGCTTCATACTACTGTATGGTTTGTACTTGTTGGGTTTATCTCATCTATGATAACAGGGCATCTTTATAAGATAGTTCCTTTTTTGGTATGGTTTGAGAGATTTTCACCACTTGTAGGTAAAAAGAAAGTTCCAATGCTTCATGAGATGTATGATAAAAATGGAGCTACTTATATGTTCAACTTTACAGCTAGTGGAGTAGTACTTGGTGGATTTGGTTTACTGT